>Ga0316196_10000389_pt1 | contig 16673 bp, 20 predicted proteins | sample Eddsed2cm_MG_FD_204938 | JGI IMG/M metagenome (GOLD analysis project Ga0316196, IMG submission 204938) | Coastal sediment microbial communities from Maine, United States - Eddy sediment 2 cm | ecosystem: Environmental > Aquatic > Marine > Coastal > Sediment | place: USA: Maine | collected... | reverse complement strand
GGGTACCATTACGTTAACGGTACCGGCCATCAAGCCCGCACTAAGACCGAAAATAACATAAGCCAGGCTGGTGCGTTGCTGTACCCAGCCAAAGTCTATTTTCTCTAATTTATCCTGTTTTAAATACAGCAGTATTGCGGCAGCTAGCACCAGGAAAAAGGGACGAGGGTCAAGCCAGAGCAGTAGAAAAGTACCTATGACGGTACCTGTTATTATAAAAGGAAGTATCCGTAGATGTTTGTATGTGTTTCTAAACTGTTCCTTGTTGCCACGGGCTATCATGGCCAGGTTCACCGACATAGTGGGCAGCAGGGTGATGCTCACTGCCGTTAGTACATCGGTATACAAGGCCAGCAGAGGGGTGGCGATCATGGGAAAGCCGATGCCGAAGGTTCCATGAACCAGGGCTGCCAATAGAATGGCGGGCAGGGCCATCCAGATGATTTCCTGGGTAAAGGGTTCTAAGCCGATCATGTTTTCAGTTCCAGGATACCTACCAGGAGGCCAGAGTACTTTATTCCATTAAGGCTTCATAGGAAAATCGAAATCAGAGAAATAGGGGACAGAACTCAATTTTATGGATCAAGGGGTCAGAGTACTCGAACGACGATTATTTGCCGCGAAATAATAGGGGACAGACCACAGTTTTGGTGTCAGATCCCAGTTTATGCTTATATTAGAAAAAGCTGGGATCTGCCACGGGTATTTTTGATGGCTGGAAGTTGCGCGCTTTGGGAGGCTAGGCGGATTCCTTTAAAGCCTGTTGTGCCTGCTCACGAATTTGTTCAGCAAGTTCCGCAGGTAATTCAAGCGCTTGTGATAGTTGATCAAGGTGTACCTTTTCAGATGGATGATCCGGATTGATCGCCAGACATGAAACCAGGTAAAGCTCTGACTTTTGAGTCATGTCCGTCACGCCATGTGTTATCTGAGCTATAGAGATCGGCTGTTGAAGCAGATCAACGACCTGGGCTTTCATCTCAGCGGAAAGACCCAGCTGTTTGATTGCCTGAAAAATACGATCCTGTTCTGCCTGGTCGATATGGTCATCAACCCTGGAGGCTGCAATCATGGCTTTAATCAGCTTAAGTTCAAACACTTTTGAGTGAATATTGTTTGTTGAATACAATCGTTCACTGATTGATTTTGCCAGGGATGATGGATCATTCTCTTGATGAGCCATTTTGTTTTCATTGCTATATTGCCAGTTTTTTAAAGCTTTGTAGGCGAGGCCGCCAAGAATCGCTGCCCCGCCATAGGCTGCTGCTGTGCCAGCAAACTTTCGTGCCGATTTATTGCTGACTAAAAGAGCCATAACGCCACCAGCGGCTGCACCACCCATCAATCCGCCGGGTAAGTTATTGGTATATTTACTTAAGCGACCGCTAAAACCCGGTGCAGTGAAATTGCTGAATTGTGCTGTATTGCCTGGAACAATAAACTGGTTTAACAGGTTTTGAATACTCATGATTGTGTTCTCCTATTATAATTTGACACTGCTTTATTCTTCACCATTCATGAAGCCAAGCAGATGCAACAAACTGGTAAACAGGTTAAAGATGGAAACGTATAAGGTGACTGTTGCCATGATGTAGTTTGTTTCGCCACCATGAATAATGTTGCTGGTTTCATACAGGATGAGACCAGACATCAGCAGTACGAAAACTGCAGATACAGTCAGCGAGAGTGCTGGCATACTAAAAAACACGGCGGCCAAACCGGCCAGAAAACCGACGATAATACCGACCATGAGAAAGCTGCCCATAAAGCTGAAGTCTTTACGGGTGACTAATGCATAGCCAGAAAGTCCGAGGAAAATGGCACCGGTCATTGCCATTGCGGTCATTACAATCTGACCGCCATTTGCCATGCCCAGGTAGCTATTCAGAATCGGTCCCAGTGTGTATCCCATGAAACCAGTGAGGGCAAAAACAAACACCAGGCCCATGCTGCTATTGCGGAACTTAGCCGTGGCAAACAACAACCCGAAGTATCCGGCCAGTGTTAATATTATGCCCGGATGAGGCAGGTTGAGTGCCATCGACGTGCCCGCAGTTAAAGCACTAAACAACAGGGTCATGGATAACAGGCTGTAGGTGTTACGCAATACCTTGTTGGTGCTTAAACCAGCCGATTGTGTCTGCGAGTTGGTATTCATAATTGATGTGTTCATGTTGTTCCTCCGGATTAGATCAGGATTAAAAAATGGGTTAATTACGCTTGTTTTTGCCTGTTGTCGGCATTCACTGCGGCTTCGGTGTTTTCAGTCGAGAGCGAAATTGTTTCCACACTTGTTTCCCTGATTGCATCGGGCACTTTGCTCACACGGCCGAGATCGCGTTTGCGACCTAATTTGCGAGTCACCGTGCGACTGGTGCGTGCTGCTGCCCGATCTATCGCAACATATAGATCGGCTTCTATGTCTTCAATCACGATATCGGCCAGTTGTGGCAATGTGACCTGTATCAGGCAGCATTTATCTTTGCCGCCACGTGGACCATTTATGTCCGAGAGTCGTACCAGGACGTGATGAATCTGCTGGTAACGTGCACTAAGTGCAAAATTAAGCCGACGCAGAATATGGCTACGCAGGGCTGGCGTGACGGGAAAGTTCCGTGCCTGTATTTCAATTTGCATAAGACCTCCAATCTGATGTGCTAAATGTCAGTGGCTAGCATATGACTCTTTTAAAGAATGGAATAGTCGAATATTATTGATAAATAGTTCGATAATTACGAAGTATTGAAAGTATGAGTGGTGGGATCACAAGATCAAGGGGTCAGAGTACTTGAAAGCTTGGTAACAATCGGTTACCTGTCTTCTTCGCGGAAGCGGACTATCGCTTTTACCTAAATACACCAGCAGAAGCATCTCATCTATATGGTTGTGCAGTGCATGCGTATGTTCTGATGACAAACCATGTACACCTTCTTATGACACCTGAAGCTAAAGATAGTGCCTGATGCTGTATGCAGGCACTTGGTCTGAAGTATGTCCGTTACATTAATGATGCCTATGGTCGAACTGGCACTCTATGGGAGGGGCGATTTAAGTCTGCCGTGGTCGATACTGATCGGTATTTGCTGACATGCTATCGCTATATTGAACTTAATCCGGTGCGTGCCAATATGGTGATAGGTCCAGATTTCAAGCACTCTGACCCCTTGATTAGAATCAACGAAAGCTGATACCAGTGAGTTATTAGTAAGAAAATTTCGAAGTTAAAAATATTAAATACGAATTTTACAATAGGTTGAATAAATATAGATTTACAACACGATGATTAGTAACCATCACAAACTGTGAAAGAATGAAAATCACATTTGCTTCAACCTAAACAGGAGAATGACTGCCATGAGTTTGAATAATTTACTTAATCAGTTCCTTGGAGCCTCAGATACTTCCCGGGAAGATCAAAAAGGGCAACTAGAGGGATTCTCGAATAAAGTCTCTAATCTGGCCAATGGTATACCCGGTGGTTTAGCTGGAGGTGCAGCAGCTGGCGGTCTCATGGCACTGCTGATGAGCAATAAGTCTGCACGTAAGTATGCAGGCAAGGCAGCAAAGTATGGAGGTGCAGCCATGCTAGGTGGACTGGCTTTCAAAGGCTATCAAAACTGGCGTTCCAACAACCCATCTTCTGCACAATATTCAAACCATACACAGCAACTGGACATTACTGAAGCGAGAGATCAACAGGCTATAAAGGATTACTCCAGAAACAGCCATAATGATATGGAACTAACTGTCATCATTAAAGCAATGATTGCTGCTGCAAAGGCAGATGGGCATATCGATGCTCAGGAACAGCAACATATTTTTCAGGCGGTAGAAAAGATGAACTTGTCTGCCGAAGAAAAAGGCATTGTCTTTGACAGCTTGCAAAAAGATATTTCCATTGATGAACTGGTAAACGGTATAGACAGTTTGGAGATTAAAACAGAGATTTACCTCGCTTCATGTCTGGTTATAGACCTTGATCAACCCTCAGAGCGCAAACACCTGGATGAACTGGGATTAGCACTCGCTCTGCCAAAGGAATTATTACAGCAAATAGAGTGGCAGGCAGAAGAAGCATACACCGAAGCGGCCTAAATTATCAGCTCCCCTTGACGCACGGGTTTATTCCCTCTACTCGTGCGTTCTTTTTATTTCGATAACGCATCTTGATCTATATTTGCCGTTACCCAGTATTAAATTTTTCAGTTCGAACTGGCTATAAAAAATAACTACCTCCCGCACATAAATTCTCATCTAGAGCGATTTCCGCTTTAAATATTCAAGTTCTAATCTCAATATCCTGCTCTAATCGCAACGCCCTATAGTTCGAATTTTTCGAATTATATAAGCTCACATTTCGAATTATAATAACAATCAGATATCTTTATCATAACGCTCATGGTTACTTCGTAAAAAACTGATTTGTGTTAGCCATGCCGAAAATAAAATCTAGCCGGAGAGGCAAAGTGTTGGTATTTTTTAAAACATTCTTCAATGCCACTAGCTCTAGATGCAGAGTACATATCAACCCTCATCGGTTTCTACAGCTACATAACAAGGCTATTGTCATCAACACTATATTGCAAAAAGAGAAAGCGTCATGAAAACCCTGCGCTCAAAAGCAAAATTGACGTTATTATTAATTGCAACCTGGCTGATATTGACTGCAGCTGACGTAGGCTCATGGGTGATAGGCCTTCCCTTTATCGCACTGGCGATCCTGTTACAGCCCAGTTCAGAGACCAGGTTCTTCAAAAATAGTCCTTTTTTAAACATCATCGGCCTGGTCCAGTTCGGCTACTTTTTTTTGCTTGAGTCACTACGAGGTGGACTGGATGTCAGTAGTCGAGTACTGGCCGCTAATCCCAGGGTTGATCCCGTTTTTTTTGATTATTCAATGCGGCTGCAGATACCAAACGCGCAACTGCTTTTCATCAGCAGTGTCAGTTTATTACCCGGTACATTGTGCGCAGACTTGAATAATAATCAAATAACTATCCACACCCTCGATCAGCATATGGATACAACACAGGGGATCAAACGCCTGGAGTTTCTGGTAGGGAAAATATTTGGAGAAGCCTTATGATGTCCGGCGGCACTTTAACATCGATACTGACCATTGCCTTACTGATTGCACTTAACCTTTTGCTGCTGAGCCTGCTGATCGGTCTTTTCCGCGCGTGGCTTGGGCCGAGCGTAGCAGATCGCTTCAGTGCCATTTTATTAATGGGCACCGGAGGTGTGGCCATGTTGTTCATCCTGGCCATATTATTGCAAGTATCAGCTCTCTACGATGTCGCACTGGTACTGGCTTTACTGGCGGTAGTGGGTACCGTCGCATTGACGCAGAGCGAGAGCAATCATGATTGATACCCTGGCCATACTGGCGATTTTTTCCGGGCTGTTTTTTTTCTTCTCAGGCAGCATCGGTTTACTGCGCTTACCGGATCTCTTTTCACGACTGCATGCACTGGCAAAAGCAGATAATGTTGGCCTGGCTTTAGTCGCCCTCGGCGTCATCATGCTCGAGCCTGATCCACTAAATGATATCAAGATTGCCGTCATCTGGTTACTTGTCATGGCGGCCAGTGCAATTTCATCACACCTGGTGGCCAGGCATGCGCTACGGGAGATTCGTGATGATTGAATTACTCTGGTCCATTTTTGATATCACGCTGGTGCTGTTACTGCTCGCATTGGCCTGGAACACGTGCTCTACCCGGGATGTGATGCGAGCTGTGACCCTGTTTATCGCTATGGGTTTATTGTTGGCGATAATCTGGGCGCGTTTGAAAGCGCCTGATCTTGCGCTGGCCGAAGCCGTCATCGGCGCCGGTATCTCGGGTGCATTATTGTTAAGCGCTATCAGGGACTACCCTTCAACCGCCATGGTTAGTCAACGCTCCACGCTGATCGAAGGCATCATCAATATACTGACCCTGGCACTGACCATCCTCATGAGCTGGGCAGTCTGGCATGGGCTTAATATGAGTGATGGCGTACGTTTATCCGAGCAGGTAATTTCACAGCTACCTGTTAGTGGTGTCAGCAATCCGGTCACCGCAGTGTTATTGAATTTTCGCGCCTACGACACCTTGCTGGAACTGGCCGTGGTGTTGACTGCAGTTTTAACCGTACTCACACTCAACGAGAAGCGTGCCGGCTATAAAGTCTCGAGTCCCTTACTGCAGGGCATGACGCGCTGGCTGGTTCCTCTGCTGGTTGTCACCTCCGGTTACCTGTTATGGGTTGGCGCTCATGCACCCGGTGGTGCGTTCCAGGCGGGCGCCATGCTGGCCGCAGCGATGATCCTGCTGCAATTAGCCTATCCATCCAGGCGTCAGGAATTTAACAATTACCTGTTAAAGATCCTGCTGGTTATCGGTATTTTCACCTTCGTGCTGGTCGGTCTATGGATGATGTCTCTCAACGATGACTTTCTGGGCTTTACCCCGGCCTGGGCCGGCAGCCTGATCTTAATCATCGAGACCGCTGCCACCGTATCTATTGCCACCGCGCTTACGCTCGCTTATCTGGGCGGCAGACCCAAAGGCTGGGAAGCCGGTAATCACACTGACAGCAAAATCGCAGAGAACGGGGGTGCAGAATGATCAGCGAGCAACTGCTATATTCACTGGCGGGTGTCGGCTTATTTGGCATAGGCTTGCGCGCCACCCTGTTACATCATATGTTGTTGCTGCGATTACTGGCACTTAACGTCTGCGGTGCCGGGGTATTCCTCATCTTTATTGCCATTGCTTATGGCGGCGTTGAAATGATTGCAGACCCGGTACCACATGCACTGGTGCTGACCGGTATCGTTGTGGCGGTCAGTGCGACAGCGATGGCGTTGGCCCTCGGCAGAAGATTACAGGCATTGAATGATGAGTAATGCCATCATCTGGGTGATCGTAATCCCATTACTGGCCAGTTTGCTATGTGTAATCTGGTCACGCTATGCCAGCTTCATTGCTATTATCAGCAACCTGCTCACGCTAGCCGCCAGTATCCTTATTGTTGCCCAGGTCTATCAGTCCGGGTCTTTTAACCATGCGCTGGGTAGCTGGCAGCCTGGCCTGGGTATAAGCCTGCGTGCTGACGCATTGTCATCCATCTTATTACTGATGAGCATGATTGTTATCAGTGCAGCGACTTTCTATGCCAGCGCGTATTTTACCGATCCTGTCAAAAGAGCCCGATTCTGGCCGCTGTGGCTGATGCTCGTGGTCGCACTTAACGCCCTGTTATTGTCGGGTGATCTTTTCAATCTTTACGTAACGCTGGAATTACTGGGTCTTTCAGCCGTTGCCCTGACCGCCCTGAGTGATAACCGTGCAGCTTTGCAGGCTGCGATCCGTTACCTCAGCATCGGTTTACTTGGTTCACTGGTCTTTCTCGCCGGCGTCGCCCTTATCTATACGGGGCACGGCACCCTCGACCTGGTTGCGCTTTCCGGCATGGTCCAGGCTGAGCCCCTGAGCCAGGTAGCCTTCGGCCTGATGACTGCAGGGCTACTGATCAAGTCGGCATTGTTTCCTTTGCATTTCTGGTTACCCTCGGCGCATGCCAGTGCACCGGCACCGGTCAGCGCGGCGCTGTCAGCGCTGGTGGTGAAGGTTGCCGTGTACATAGTACTAAGGTTATGGGTAGATGTATTTGACCTGGCAGTGACCCCCTTATCGGCGATGCTGCTGGGAACCCTTGGAGCCATTGCGGTTATATGGGGATCCTGGCAGGCCTTGCAGGCACAGCGTTTAAAGTTAATGGCAGCTTACTCGACCGTGGCCCAGATAGGTTACCTGTTTATCTTCCTGCCCTTGATCGTTACCTTACCTGAAGGCCCTCTACAGGATGCCGCGTTTACTGCCCTGTTATTAATGGCACTCACCCATGGTTTTGCCAAGAGTGCTTTTTTCCTCAGCGCCGGCGTGATCCAGCAGTATTGCGGTCATGATCGTATTGCTGAACTCGGCGGTACCGCGCGAGCATTACCATTAACGACCTTCGTCATCGCCCTGTCAGGTGTCGCGCTGATCGGTTTACCACCCAGCGGCAGCTTCCTCGGTAAGTGGTATTTGATCTCAAGTAGTTTTCAGGCTGGGCAATGGTGGTGGGTACTGGTGATCGCGATTGGCTCCATCCTTGCCACCGCCTATGTGTTTCGCATCCTCGGCTATGCCTTTGGCCCCGGAGAAAGTGTCGGCCGGGTATTGAACTGGGGTCGTGTAGAGATTCCTGCGCTGGTGTTGGCGTTGTTTGCCACATTGATACTGGGTTTCGGCTCGGCCGATTTATGGGGTTTTATCAGTCAACACAGTGATTTCCTGGGGATTTGATATGGATTATTTTAGTCAGTTACCGCTGCTTATCCTGTTAAGTTCATTATTACCCGGGCTGGCAATTTTTCTGGTCAGGGAAGAAAGCCATGTTTTGCGAACCAGTCTCAACCTGTTTGGAGCATTGACCAAGTTGGGGCTCGTCGGCCTGTTGATCTGGGGCGTGTTTCACGAAAAGGTCAATGAGATGCGCTGGGAGATTGCACCAGGTCTGGATTTGGTTTTACATGCGGATGCACTGTCCGTCCTGTTTGTCACGCTATCTACCATATTGTGGCTGGTAACGACCATCTATGCCATCGGCTATCTCGAGCACTCGCCGCACCGCAGCCGGTTTTTCGGTTTCTTCAGTTTATGTGTAACCGCAACCATCGGTCTTGCCCTCGCTGGCAACCTGTTCACCTTTGTCCTTTTTTATGAACTGCTGACCCTCGCCACCTACCCGTTGGTTGCCCATAAGGGTACTCCAGAGGCCGTTCGCGGAGCCCGCATCTACCTGACCTATACACTTGGTGGCGGAATAATGTTACTGATTGGCGTCATCTGGCTACACACTATAGCCGGACCAGTCGACTTCCAGGAGGGAGGCGTTCTATCCAATCTAAACCTGGATCCCTGGACTTTACGCTGGATTTTCCTGTTCATGATCATCGGCCTGGGTGTCAAAGCTGCGCTGTTTCCATTGCATGGCTGGCTGCCCCAGGCCATGGTAGCCCCGGCGCCGGTCAGCGCATTGTTGCATGCCGTTGCAGTAGTTAAGGCGGGCGCTTTTGGCATTATCCGCGTGGTTTATGACGTGTTCGGAGTCGAGTATGCAGACGCACTGGGACTGCTGCCATTTCTCGGCGCGATTGCAGCCTTTACTATCGTCTACGGCTCGGTGAAAGCGCTCTCACAAGACCATCTTAAACGGCGCCTGGCTTACTCGACCATTAGCCAGGTTTCTTATATCGCATTGGGTGCCGCGATCCTGGGTCCGCTGGCAACGATTGGGGGCGTAGTTCACCTGGTGCACCAGGGCGTAATGAAAATCACCCTGTTCTTTGCCGCCGGCAACTATGCCGAAACCCTGGGGGTTCACCATGTCAGCGAGATGGACGGTATCGGCAGGCGTATGCCGGCGACGACAATGGCCTTCTCTATCGCAGCACTTGGTATGATCGGCATCCCGCCGATCGCCGGTTTTATCAGTAAATGGTACCTCGGGCTGGGTGCATTACAGGCTGGCGCAGGATTTTGGGTGATCCCGGTGCTGGTCGCCAGCAGCCTGCTGAATGCGGCTTATTTTCTGCCGATACTCTATAGAGCCTGGTTTAAACCTGCGATTGTGAAATGGCCAGCAGAAAAAGCGCAGTCGGGACGCTGGGAGATGCCCGGAGCCCTGATGTGGCCACCCGTGATTACTGCCACCTTGGCCCTGTTATTCGGCCTGTTCGCCGCTGCACCTTTCAGCCCACTTGAATGGGCCACGCTGATTGCGGCAAGGGAGTATTGATTATGTATATAGATTTTTTATTGATCGCCATTCCCCTGCTGCCTTTGATTCTGGCCCTGTTGATGCCACTGCTTCGCTCCGGGCACATTATGATTCTTGCACCGTTGACGGCATTATTGGCAGCTTTCATGATTCCAGTAAACAGTAGCGTGGATTTACCCTGGGTATTAACCGGTGTGTATTGGCAGCTTGATAGCATCAGCCAGATATTCCTGCTGTTCAGCGCATTGATCTGGCTGGTGACCAGCCTGTATGTAGTCTTTGCGCGCGATGATCAAACGAATCGGGTCATCTACCGCTGTTTATTCATGCTCGCCATGAGCGGTAACATGCTGCTCATCATCGCTGCTGATATGACCAGTTTTTACCTGGGTTTTGCGATGATGGGCCTCTCCGCCTATGGAATTATTCTGAAACCATCTCAACGTGCGCGCCGCGCGGCGAGAGTTTACCTGGGTTTTACCCTGGTCGGTGAACTGGCTTTATTCATCGCAATGTTGATCCTGTTCAGCAGCACTGGTTCGATGTTATTCATCGATATTCAGCAGCAGACAATACCAGATCTTGCCGTAGCACTTTTACTGCTCGGTTTTGGTATCAAGCTGGCTTTACCCGGGTTGCACCTATGGTTACCGCTTACCTACACCGCGGCACCTTTGATCAGTGTTGCGGTACTCAGTGGTCCGATGATGAATGCAGGCTTACTGGGCTGGATACGCTTTCTGCCGCCCGGTGCTGAAAACCTGCAAACCTGGGGTGGCGTATTAATCTGGCTCGGTGTGGCCGGATTAGTGCTTGGTTCCATACTGGCATTAATGCAATACCGTGCCAGTGCCATCCTGGCCTATTCAAGCATCGCCAAAATGGGCCTGCTCAGCAGCTTTTTTGGATATGCGCTGGCTCACCCTGAGCAGGCGGATATCGTGATCGGTGCAGTGGTACTGTTTGCCATGCATCATCTACTGGTTAAATCAGCCCTCTTCATAGGCCTTAATGATTATCAGCAACGCTATGGCGATTCCTGGGTATATTATGGCCTGGTAGTGTTATCCCTCAGCCTGATTGGGCTGCCATTCAGCGGCGGATCAGGTGCCAAGTCCGCACTCGATTTGGCGACAGAAGGTGATCTGGGTTTGCTACTGATCCTGTCGGGCTTTGCCACAGCATTGATGATGATGCATTTTCTACGGACTTTGAATAAACAGGCTAGCAAAAGCACTCTGATGCCTGGCCACACTGCATTTCGCTTAAGTCCAAATCTTGCCTGGTGGTTGTTGCTTCCACTCGCCTGGTTTGGCCCCTTTATGCCGGGCTCAATCGAGTTTGAAGGTAAAAGCCTGCTGGTGACGGGTTCAGCACTTGTTCTGTTTTTCTACATGATTCGCCAAAACTGGAGAAAACCATCAAGACATGCGTCTATTTTTCAACCGGGTGATATCTACTACTTGTTTAATCGTGTGCGTCTATTGAACCCTGTTCAAATCAAGCCCGGAATTAACATCCTGGATCAACCAGGATGGCCACAAGCCAGAACAACAAAGGTATCAAGCAACCTGTCCCTAAGTATGCCTGGTTTGCTTTGGTTTGCTGTATTGGCGTTACTGATGATCAGCATATTGATGCCTTCATAACAACTGTAAAGGAGAAATCATGAAACGGTTTAAAAATATATTATTTTTCGCCGATGCTACGGATGACGTGACTCCAGCATTAAAAAGAGCCGCTCAACTAGCTGAATCGAATAAGGCCCGCTTAACTCTGGTGGATGTATTTGAACCTGTTGAAACACCGAGCGAAGTCATCTCTCAATTTGGTATTGAACTTAACGAGTTACTCAAAAAACATCGTAAAGAGGATTTGGAAAAACTGACTAAGTTGATTGAACACGATGATAATCTAATCTATACAAAAGTTTTAATTGGCCTGCCTTTTTTAGAAGTCATTAAGTTTGTTCAAAAGGGTGGTTACGACCTTTTGATCAAGATGGCACGACCACCAGCCGGTGTTAGTGAAAAAATCTTTGGCAGTGTTGATCTTCACCTGCTCAGAAAATGTCCCTGTCCAGTACTTATCGATCGGCCCAGCTCAAGTGAAAATTTCCGGCGCATACTGGCTGCCGTGGATACCGATTCTTCTCCCACGCAGGGTTGTGACAAACTGATTATGCAACTTGCCACCTCATTAAGTGAACGTGAAAATGCCCAGCTTGATATCGTTCATGCCTGGCATCTGCCAGGTGAATCGATGCTAACTAGCGGTCGTGCAAAGCTGCCGCCCGGAGAGTTGCAAGTGCTGCTCAAACGCAAAGAGGATAAGCAACAGGCTAAACTGGAAGCACTGTTACAACCCTATGGCATAGCCATTGATGATGAAAACGTTCACCTGGTCAAAGGTCAACCTGCTGAATCAATCAATCGTATAGCCAAACGTAATGACAACGATATCATTGTTATGGGTACAGTCGGTCGTGTCGGTATTCCTGGTCTTTTTATTGGAAATACGGCCGAGGAGATATTCCAGACTACCGCTTGTTCAGTGCTTGCGGTCAAACCTGATGGCTTTATATCTCCGGTTGAATTGTCATAATCAATTGAAAGCTTTTTAACCTTAAAAATCTTAAATGAACATCCTTTAAAGGGAAATATACAGTCAATGCAAAATTTAAGGATTAATCTGAAACATCTACGTTACTTTTGGGCTGTGGCGAGTCATGGTTCTATTACCAAAGCATCACAAGCTCTACACCTTACGCCACAAACGATAAGTGGACAATTGCGTGACCTGGAGGAAAGTATTGGCGAAAAACTCTTTGGGCGTGAAGGTCGCAACCTGGTATTAACCGAAACAGGGCGTATGGTTTTTTCCTATGCTGATGAAATGTTTCAGCTTGGAATCGAATTACAGGATGTACTGGATGGCCAAACATTTGGCATTAAGGTTACCGTCAAATTCGGTGTGGCAATGATTGTCCCAAAGCTCCTCGCTTACCGTGTACTAGAGCCCGTGCTTCAGATGAATGAATCCACCAACCTGATCTGTCACGAAGCACCTTTGGTAGATTTGCTAGCAGACATGTCTATTCACAAACTAGATGCGGTTTTATCAGACTGTCCGATCAATCCCTCGCTGAATATTCGTGCCTATAACCATCCACTAGGTGGATCCGGTATCACTTTTTTTTCAGTCCCTGAACATGCGAAGAAGCTGAAAAAAAACTTTCCTGAAAATCTTCATGATTTTCCTTTCCTGATGCCGAGCAAGAGTAGCAGTCTGCGCATGAACCTGGAAAACTGGTTCGACCAGCACGCCATTAAACCGCGGGTTGTGGCAGAGTTTGAAGATCGTGCTTTGATGAAGGCATTTGGTGAACGGGGCACTGGTGTCTTTACCTCACCGCAAACCATGGAAGAGGATGTGCTGGAAAAGTATGGTGTCAGAGTCATTGGACGTACTGATGAGGTTCAAGAAAACTTTTATTTAATATCTCCCGAACGGCGTATTAGAAATCCGGCCGTTACGGCTATCACTGAAGCCGCTCGCGCAAACCTGTTTTCGTAGGCAGAAAGACATAGACTTATCACTATTTTTTCAATGCATTCTTAATAATAGGGGACAGACCACGATTAATTACAGTGCTCACTACCCTATAATTTTTTAAAAAACGCGGTCTGTCCCCGTTTTTCCTCGGTTTTCTAAAGTATGATGACGGCACTTCGCCAAGGTCTGATGGTTTTGGTGTATATATTCATACCGGAGGTTAATATGATAACGCGTCTATTTTTAGGGATATTAGTTCTATTTTTTACAGGATCAGCCATGGCGATTGAAGAACCAGAATACACAGTCATAGAAAAGTCAGGGGCGTTTGAGTTGCGTGCTTATAGTCCTAAGATTGTTGCGGAAACAGTGGTGCCAGGGTCAATGGATAAAGCGTCTAGCGCTGGATTCAGGTTGATTGCAGATTATATTTTTGGCAACAACACATCGCGTACAGGTGAGAATGAGAAAATCAGCATGACTGCACCAGTGACTATGGAGCCCAAGTCAGAAAAAATTAGTATGACCGCCCCGGTGAGCATGGAGCAAACAGGTGGACAATGGCGTGTGCATTTTGTCATGCCTGCCCAATACACTTTAGAAACCCTGCCTAAGCCGAATAACCCGGTAGTGACTTTGCGTGAAGTGCCTGCAAGCAATTATGCAGTGATACGTTTTTCTGGCTTCGCCGGTGAAGATAAAGTCGCTAACAAAGCGGCTGAGTTGATGAAATGGCTGGATGGCAAGGGAATAACCCCTGTTGGTAAGCCTGAACTTGCACGTTATAACCCACCCTGGACATTGCCATTTTTTCGCCGCAACGAGGTGATGGTGGCGTATTAAAAAACTGGGGTCAAAAAAACTGGGGTCAGATCCCAGTTTTCTCTAATATAAGCATAAACCGGGATCTGACCCAGGGTTTGATCCAGAAGGAAAATTCAGCGATTTGATTACGCCGCATGACCAGTATTCTAATTTAGGTATAGATCAAGACTCACGTCGAGTCGTATATAAAGGATTCTTAAAGCCACATATTGATCCTGAAGTAATCAAACATATCAGGTGCTCGACCAATGGTAATTATGTTCTCGGTTGTGAACGATTTAAGGAAGAGATTGGCGTGATGCTCAAGCGACGCATAACACCGTGAAAGGCGGGTAGGCCATCGAAGGAAAATTAATCGTGGTCTGTCCCCTATTTAATCGTGGTCTGTCCCCTATTTACCTGTTTTTGCGCCGCGATGATTTTTAGCCTCATGCCCCTTCTCATTTTGTAATCAGCATCATTTCTTCAAACTTACAAAAATAATTCTCATCAATTCTTCTTACTCTCTTTGTCTATTATCAAGGAAAATGTATTTTCTTACAGGGTATAATTCATCATAGACCTCCGGAAGGATGCATAACCCAGAAAATTATGCCGTAAACACATGGCAAAATTTATCATATGGGAGAACCTTTCTAATGACAAAGCAAGCCGAAATCATCAGCCTGAAAGACCCCTGGGTGGTGTCTACAAAATATTGGCACCAGCTGGATGACGGGCGGATTCAATGTGACCTTTGCCCCAGGTTTTGCAAACTCAAAGAGGGGCAGCGTGGCCTGTGTTTTGTGCGCGCCTGTATTGAAGGGCAGATCGTATTGACCACCTATGGTCGCTCCAGCGGCTATTGTGTAGATCCCATTGAGAAAAAACCCCTCAATCACTTCCTGCCAGGCACACCAGTCCTTTCCTTTGGTACTGCAGGCTGCAACCTCACATGTAAGTTCTGTCAGAACTGGGACATCAGCAAATCCCGGGAGATGGACACCCTGGCCGATCATGCCGATCCTGAAGCCATCGCGCTGGCTGCCGAAAAACTCGGCTGCCGCAGTGTCGCCTACACTTATAACGATCCGGTCATCTTCCATGAGTATGCTATTGATGTCGCCATCGCCTGCCATGAGCGGGGAATCCGTTCTGTCGCGGTAACGGCAGGCTATGTCACTCCCGAACCCCGGGCTGAGTTCTACCGCCACATGGATGCTGTCAACGTTGATCTCAAGGGGTTTACCGAGGATTTTTATCATAAACTTACAGGAGGACATCTCGAGCCGGTGCTGGATACCCTCAAATATATCCGACACGAAACTGATGTCTGGCTGGAACTGACCACACTATTGATCCCGGGACAGAATGATTCGGATAAAGAAATAAATGAGATGACCCAGTGGGTGGTAAAACACCTGGGACCTGATGTTCCCATGCACTTTACTGCCTTTCACCCTTCCTACAAGATGATGGATGTGCCCCCTACACCGCCTGAAACTCTCTATCGTGCACGTCGTATCGCGCTGGAGAATGGCGTACGCTACGCCTTTACCGGCAACATCGACGATGATAAGGGTGGCAGCTCCTGGTGCCATTCTTGTGGTGAGTTGTTGATTGGCCGCAAAGGCTATGATCTCACCCACTGGGGACTCACACCAGAAGGGACATGCCAGGGCTGCGGCACTGCATGTGCGGGTATATTTGAAACTGAGCCCGGTACCTGGGGTTCACGGTATCAACCGGTGAGGCTGTCGGACTTCAGAGCGACCAGTACTTGAGTGTGCTAACAGTGATTCTGTAATCAGACCAAGGATCAGATTGAATCAAATCATCACTTCAGAAGAAGCATGATGAGGCATTAATGAGAAAACAGTTGATGCTGAACCGTCTTTTTCTTTTGCCAGTGAATGCTTTTTATAGAGTAACCGGAGAAATTGATTATGGCCGTTGAACGCAGACATGACATGGGCACCGGAGGTTATTGTGTCTGCCCAAAATGTGGCGAGAAAACACTGCATCACAGAGGGGTTCCATGCCAGGATGAAAGATGCCCAGGCTGTCGGGCAAAAATGCTTAGAGAAGACTCTTATCATCACAAGCTCTTCCAGGAGAAGCATAAAAAGACACAATGAAGATACGACAGCCAGTCAGGGAATCAAACAAGTTGGCAGCTAACCACCATAGATATATTGATAGCTGTGTTAGTTTGATTTCTATAAGAATTTATAAAATAGCCGGGAGATAAGACAGATGGCATATCGTGAACCAGTTAATGAATTATCAGATGATGCTCGCGACATGCACCGCGCCATTGAATCCTTAAAAGAAGAACTGGAGGCAATAGATTGGTACCACCAGAGAGTGGAGACCTGTAAAGATGAAGAGTGAAAGCGATATTGGCGCACAACAGGGATGAAGAAAAGGAACACGCCTCCATGCTTTTAGAGTGGATCAGGAGGAAAGATCCAGCGTTCTCAAAAGAATTAAAAGATTAC
>Ga0316196_10000387_pt1 | contig 16698 bp, 13 predicted proteins | sample Eddsed2cm_MG_FD_204938 | JGI IMG/M metagenome (GOLD analysis project Ga0316196, IMG submission 204938) | Coastal sediment microbial communities from Maine, United States - Eddy sediment 2 cm | ecosystem: Environmental > Aquatic > Marine > Coastal > Sediment | place: USA: Maine | collected... | reverse complement strand
CCCAAAGGGGTACTGCTGGTGGGCCCTCCCGGCTGCGGCAAAACCCTTCTGGCGCGGGCTATCGCGGGGGAAGCCGCGGTGCCTTTTTTCAGCATCAGCGGTTCGGATTTTGTCGAGATGTTCGTCGGGGTGGGTGCATCCCGGGTAAGGGATCTGTTTGTCCAGGGCAAAAAGAATGCGCCCTGTATCATTTTTATTGATGAAATTGATGCAGTGGGCCGCCACCGCGGCGCCGGACTCGGTGGTGGACACGATGAAAGAGAACAGACCCTGAATCAGCTCCTGGTTGAAATGGACGGATTTGAATCCAATGAGGGCGTTATTTTGATTTCAGCCACCAACCGGCCCGATGTTCTGGATCCGGCTTTGCTGCGTCCCGGCCGTTTTGACCGACAGGTGGTTGTCTCAATGCCCGATATTCGGGGCCGGGAAAAAATACTGCGCGTGCACATGAAGAAAACACCCATCGACCCGGATGTGAATACGGTGATCCTGGCAAAAGGAACGCCCGGTTTTTCCGGTGCTGATCTTGAAAACCTGGTCAATGAGGCAGCCCTGCTGGCGGCCAAACGCAATAAAGAAAAAATCGGTATGGCCGATTTTGAAGATGCCAAAGATAAAGTCTATATGGGGCTTGAGCGTAAATCCAAAGTCATCAAAGAAGAAGACCGCAAGGTCACCGCTTACCATGAGGGCGGGCATGCACTGGTTGCGCGCTTTCTGCCTGAAACCGATGTCGTCAATAAGATTACGATTGTGCCCCGGGGGCGTGCGGCCGGCATTACCTGGTTTTTGCCTGAGGAACGGGATTTTAAATTTAAAGATCAGCTTCAAAGCGAGCTGGCGGTTGCATTCGGCGGCCGGGTGGCAGAAGAGATTGTTTTTAATCGAATCAGTACCGGTGCCGCCAATGATATCAAGCAAGCGACCGATCTTGCCAATCGGATGATCAGAAGCTGGGGCATGAGCGATGACCTCGGCCCCTTGTCCTATGCCAAGGGTGAAGAACAGGTTTTTCTGGGGCGTGAAATCGCCCAGCACCGGGACTACTCCGAAGCGACGGCTCAAAAAATTGATGAAGAGATCAATAAGCTGATTAAAAATTCATACGGGCGTGCTCAAGCGGTTTTAAAGGAAAATTTGGATATTCTTCATAAACTGGCGGAAAACCTGCTCGAAAAAGAAACCGTAATGGGTAAAGAACTCGATGAGTTGATTCATTCCTTGAGACCCGGTATCAAACTACCTTCAAAAACCCCGGAAGATTTAGAGACTTCAGCGGAATCAACTGAAACGGCTGCCGGTCAATCCTGATATGCTGGATTCTCCCAAAACCTATCGACTATCATGGTCCGGTTATGACATGGAGTTGGGGCGCCGAACCTGTATTATGGGCGTCGTCAATGTCACACCGGATTCGTTTTCCGACGGCGGGAAATTTTTCGCACGTGACGCGGCGGTGGCCCAGGGACAAAAACTGGCGGCTGATGGTGCCGATATCCTTGACATCGGTGGAGAATCAACCCGGCCGTTTTCCGATCCGGTGTCCGCTGATGAGGAAATTGAGCGGGTTATTCCGGTCATCGAAAAGCTTGCTGATCAACTGACCATTCCGATTTCGATTGATACCATGAAGGCTGAAGTTGCCCGACGGGCTATTGATGCCGGAGCGTCTATGATCAATGACATTTCCGCATTGCGTTTTGATCCGGCCCTTGGGGAAGTGGCCAGGCAATTTGAAACACCGGTGGTGCTCATGCATATGCTGGGAAGTCCTAAAACCATGCAGGATTCACCGGCCTATGATAATCTTATCGCCGATATATCGGATTTTTTAAAAGATGCCATCGAGCGGGCTCAAAAACAGGGCATTTCAAAATCAAAACTCATCGTTGATCCGGGAATCGGTTTCGGCAAGACGGTATCGCATAACCTTTTCCTCATCCGGCACCTGTATGCCTTTGCCGCTTTGGAGGTTCCCATTCTCATTGGCCCTTCGCGCAAAGCATTTATTCGGAAACTGCTAAAAGACGAGCAAAACACGGATATCCCACCGGATCTGCCGATTGTGGAAACCGGCACCCAGGCAGCTGTTGCCGCGGCCATTTTGTGTGGCGCTCATATCGTGCGGGTGCATGATGCGGCCAACACGCGGGCAACGATTCGGATTTTAGATGCCATCAGGTCCGCCCAAGACAATTAAACGCCTAGAAATCTCCACAAGCGACATCCCAATGGTGCGTGCTGTATGATGATAAGCCACCAGAACCGTAACCATCGAACATGTTTTTATCCTGTGAGGCTAGTGGGGATTTTACTGGTGTTGCTGTTGTGTTCCCTTAAACCCGTCCAATCTTCCAGCGTGAATGAAATTGAGATCCTCATTCCCGTTGATCCCTATAAGCTTCCGGACGGATTAACATTGGTCGGTCCGGCGCTTAAAGAAATTGAGGTCCGCGTAAAGGGGCCGGTATCGGTGTTAGATGATCTCAAGCGCAATGAACCCAGATACAAATTGGACCTATCCGGAGTTGCCGTCGGAATGGAGTCTATAGCGATCAATCCTGATTTAATACCGATGCCCGCGGGGGCCAAAATTACGCGAGTCAATCCGGCATATTTAACCGTAAAAGTTGACCGTTTGTTGAAAAAGCAAGTGCCGGTTACCGTCGCAGTTTCCGGCGAGCCGGCCGGCAGTTATTCTATTAATGGCACCCTGGCCAAACCGGCAACGATGTTAATATGTGGCCCTGAGACATCCGTCGGTTTGGTTGATGAAATTTTCACAAAACCGATTGATGTCAGCACTCGCTCAGAATCCTTTAAAAAAGAAATTGCTGTTGATTTGGCGGAAGGCGTTGAAATCTGTTCTTCATCAAATATTGTGCTGGCGGAAGTCTACTTTGCTGCAAAAGTTTCCACTAAAAGATTTGCGGGGATTTTGGTTCAGGGTAAGAACACGCTCTATGAATTCGACATTTCACCCGGCACCCTCACACTTGAAATCAAAGGGCCGCTCAACATCATCAACAATCTTCAACCGCAAAAAGACATCCATGTGTTTGTTGAACTCGAAAACCTTAAACCCGGTGTTTATGTCCGGCGAGCAGCGATCTCATTGCCGGTGAAAACCACACTTGTCCATGTCGAGCCGGAATTGTTTACGGTTAAGATTATCGGTGAGAAACCGTAAAAAAAGTTCAGGGTTCAGGGTTCAGCGGTTCAAGGTATAGGGACTTGTTATATTTGTTTTATTAGTTTAATTGGTTCAATTGGTTCGATTTAGACCAACCAATTAAACCAATTCAACCAATCGAACCAATTAAACGGTTGTTACGCTTGAAACCTTAAAAATGAACTCCGAACCTTTGACGCGCTGACAATGAACGAAAGGGAAAGACGATGCTTCTGGTAATCGATGTCGGTAATACCCATACGGTTTTGGGCGTTTATGAAGACAGCCAGTTGAGGAACGATTGGCGGATTCATACGGAACGAAATACAACCGAAGATGAGTTTAATGTTTTAATAAACAGTCTTTTTTCTGCTGACGACATCTACCTGAATGATATTGACCAAACCATTATTTCATGTGTGGTCCCACCCATGGTCACTATTCTGGATGCTTTCTGCCGCAAATATCTGGGCCACCCGCCGCAATGGGTTGATGCTAAAAACTGTGCCGGGATGCCTATTTTGCTGAAGAATCCGGCGGAAGTCGGCGCAGACCGCATTGTTAACGCCGTCGCCGCGTTTCATAAATACCGCACAAGTCTGATTGTGGTTGATTTCGGTACGGCGACGACATTTGACGCCATTTCACAAAAAGGAGAATACATCGGCGGCGCCATCAGTCCCGGAATCGGGATCGCCTCGGAGGCGCTATTTCGGAAAGCTTCGAAGCTGCCGCGGGTTGAAATTTTTGTTCCCCCGAAAAATGTCATCGGCAAAGATACGATCAGCAGCATTAAGTCAGGGATAATTTTTGGCTATGCCGGCCTTGTGGACGGCATTGTCCGGCGCATGCAAATGGAGATGGGAACTGATCCGAAAGTTATTGCCACCGGTGGTCTGGCCGAGCTCTTATTCGATGTCTCCGAAACGATTGAGGCAGTTGAGCCTGCTCTGACGCTGGAGGGGCTGCGTGTCATTGCCAATCAGGCCTAAAATGAGGTTTCAGGTGTCAGTGTTCAGGTGTCAGTCCCCTGGTTCAAAGGTTCAGGGTAAAAGGTGTTGTTTAATTAGTTCCATTAGTTTTATTGGTTTAATTGGTTGCTTTAAACCGAACCAATTCAACAGATGCACGGATTGGAACCTTAAAACTGCACTCTGAACCCTGAATCCGGATCTACCCGACTGACTCCAGATACCCGATATATCCACTGATGCTGTTTTGTAAAAAATTTGTTTCCCGTTCCTGAACGTCCGGCGGCAGCTGATCGAAAGTTGCCATCAGCGGATCTTCCTTTAAAAGCCGCGTTAGGCACGCAACGATGTGATCCTGTGTCCCAATTCCATTCTCATGATGATCCATCTCATCTTTAATCAGCCTTTCCCAGAGCAAAAGCTGTTTGCGGTGTGCCTGCAACATTTTGGCAGCATCCTTTTGTATGCCGAAATGTCCGTAGCAGATGGTATTGGCCCGGCAGGCAATGAGTGCGTCCAAACTTTGCACGGCAACATCCAAGAAAAACCTTGGCGGAGTGGCCGGGCGCAAATAATACCTGTTTGCAGGCATGGACCTATGGACCCCGCCGGCTTCACCGGCAAACAGGTATTTCTCGGTCTGAAAACTCACATGATGGGCTGCGTGCCCCGGGGTGAAGATCGGGGTGATGAATTTGTTGTGAAACCGGCTCGATTCCAGAAGCCGATTTTCGGCAATCGGTTTCATCGGCCCGTATTCTAAAGCCATCGATCCCAGAACTTTTTTTGTCCCTTCCCACAGCCGTGACGGTTCGGTCAGATGTGAAAGACCCAACGGATGACAGACAATCTGAGGTTGTGAAAATACCTCCGCAATTTCACCGATGGCACCGGCATGGTCCAGATGAATGTGGGTCAGCAAAATGTAATCCAGCTGATCGATGTTTAATTCCCGCAGCGCTCGCATAAGATCGGGTGCTGTTGACGAGGGACCCACATCAATTAAGCAGGTGATTTTCCCTTGGTATAACCAGGCGCTGAAGAAATTGCTAAACCCGGTCATGGGTGGTGTCAGCGGAATCAAAAAAAGATCGTCCGCTAGTTGTTGAATTCTGGCATTCATTTTAAATAAACTTCTGCGGTTCGGAATTCCTTGCTCGATATTCGATATTCAATATACAAAATTGGTTATGTTTGCCTGAGCGGTGAAGGTTTTACGCCTGGGCTACGTAAAAGGAAAATTTATCGGGTCAGGGGTTAATGATTCCTTATGCGAAAACATAAAGACTATAAGGTGGGTATTCGATGGTTGTCAATTCAGAAAAAGATCTATTTCCTTTAAAGCCGGGCTATGCTTTACCAACCTCCTTCAGCGTCCCCTTAAAGATTCGGTAAAAAAATTCGTTGTCCGTAATTCCACGGCTCAGTATTTTGCCGATATCGTCAATATTTTTACTGTTGATAATTAAATTGGCGCTTTTGTTCAGCGCCATCATGTTATCCATGGTCCGAAACCGGTCACTGACCAGAGCGATAAACATATTGCGTCGCACCAGCATACTCAAGCGTTCTAGATACAGCAAAATACCATTTGACTCCGGGTTATCCGTATCAAAATTTTCGTTGATAACAAACAAATCGTAATTGTGATAGCGCATGCGTTTCAGTGCATCCCGGGTGCTTTCAGCCTCGGTGATCTGGTAATCGAGTACCTCCAGCGCTTTGATAACCGTTTTGCGGACCAGGGGATTCGATTCACATACCAGGGCGGTCAGACCTTCTTCTTCGATGAAGTCAAACGGCTTCTCGTCGGCATCATAACCATTGTTCGAATCGGTGCTATCAAAGCTGCCGCCGCCTGGCGAGCCCTTTGGGGATCCCAGCGAAATTTTGCCTTTACATTTGGGACAGGCAACGGTGGCCCGCTTGCCCGCAGGGATTTTTTCATCGGGCACTCTAAATTTGCTTTGACAATTATTACAGATAATTTCCATGGTGGTTATTCCTCAACGTCACGAATTTTTGTAGATTTAAAAGTATTCTCCATATTTTCAATTGGAAACGCTCAGCTTCGATCTTACGATTAGGTTGACCCGTTGAGCGCGTTGTTCCGTTAAGCCCCTTGAGCCCGCTATCGAAGAAAAAAGTTTGATTTGTTTTTAACCGGCGAACGGGCAAACGGGAAACGGGCTAACCTTATTGATTATACGGATTTGGCATAGTTTCGATCGATTTCAAGATTTCCGATATCGGTGGTGGCCTCCCCGCGGGCACTCTTGATGGAGTCGATACCGCGGCCCACCACCCCTTTGTGGGAGCAATACCCCAGTGCCGTTTCCTGGGCAATCAGACCCTGTTCGAACAGCCCGACAATGTGCTGATCGAAAGTGATCATGCCAAACGCATTGCTGGCTTCCATGATTTCGTAAAATGTTTTGCCTTCCGACTCGCCATGCAGAATCAAGTCCTTAACCCTCAGATTGCTTCCCAGTATTTCAAATGTGGCCACCCGTCCGCCCCCCACCTTGGGCAGCAGTCGCTGGGATACGATCCAACGCATGGTATCTGCCAGGCGAATACGGATCTGTTCCGCATCTTCGGTGGAGAACATACCCAGAATACGGTTTACCGTCGAGCCGGCATCCACGGTATGCAATGTGGTAAAAACCAGATGGCCGGTTTCGGCAGCCCGCAGCCCGATCTCGATCGTCTCGCGGTCGCGCATCTCGCCGACCAGAATCACCTTGGGCGCCTGGCGCAAAGCCGCCCGCAGGCCATGGGCATAGGTGTCAAAATCCATTCCCAGCTCGCGCTGGTTGAAAGTGGATTTTTTATGGGGGTGTTGATATTCAACCGGATCTTCCAGGGTGATGATATGCACCGATTTGTTTTCGTTGATTTCATCGAGGATGGCTGCCAGGGTAGTGGTTTTACCGGATCCGGTGGCACCGGTGACAAGCGCGATCCCGTTGACTTCTTTGGAAATCTGGAACATGGTTTTGGGAAGTTCGCGCTCCTCGATAGTGGGAATTTTAGATTCCAGTTTCCGCAGGACGATAGAGATGTTGGCACCCTGGGAAAATATGTTCACACGGAAGCGGGCTTTGCCCGGCAGACCGTAAGACATGTCGCAGGAGCCGGCAGTCAGCAGTGCCTTTGTCAGGCGACGGTCCTGGTTGATGAGATTCATGGCAATGACTTCAGTCTGAAAAGGGGTCAACGCCTTAAAGTTAGGCTTAAAATCAACCGGGATCAATTCACCGGCGCTTTCGACCTGCATGGGTTTGCCCACCGTAAAGTTCAGGTCCGAAACCTCCCGATGATAATCAAGCATTTTGACCAGAATGTGGTCGATTTCCTGTTTTTTCATGGTGCAACCTTTCCTTTGTGCCCTTCGTGTCCTTCGTGGTTAAACCTCAATATGCATAAAAAATACATCTCCTCAATTTGAACCTATCAGACCTCTGTAAAATCCGACGGTGGCGCTTTGAGCAAAGGCAGGAATTTGGCCTTTTCATTGGCTTTGGCGTAGGCTTCATCGGCACTGATTTTACCGCCTTTGTACAACTGCATAATGTAGTCATCCAGCAAAACCATGCCGTATTTTTTTCCGGTTTGAATCATGGACGGTATCTGGTGGGTTTTGCCTTCACGGATCAGGTTGCGAACTGCCGGATTGGCGATTAAAATTTCGAGGGCCACGATTCGCCCCTTACGATCGATTCGTTTAAAAAGGGTTTGGGCGATGACGGCCCTCAGCCCGTCCGACAGGGTTGAGCGAATCAAGGGTTGCTCATGGGACGGGAAGACTTCGATGACACGGTCGACGGTTTTATAAGCGCTGGAAGTGTGTAGGGTGGAGAAAACCAAATGCCCGGTTGAGGCGGCTTCAACCGCCAGGGAAATGGTTTCAAGGTCGCGCATTTCGCCAACCAGAATAATATCCGGGTCTTCACGCAACGCGCCGCGCAATGCGGCCGAAAAGGTTTCAGTATGGAGGCCAACTTCGCGGTGGTTTACAATACAGGACTGGCTCTGATGAACAAATTCGATGGGGTCCTCCACCGTAATGATATGATCTTTGCGAGCGCGATTGGCCACATCGATGATGGATGCCAATGTGGTGGATTTACCGCTGCCGGTCGGTCCGGTCACCAGCACCAGGCCTCTGGGAAGGGTGGCCAGTTTTGATACGACTGCCGGCAGACCCAGCTGTTCGGCTGTCATGATCGTGCTGGGAATCTCCCTAAAGACGGCGCCCACTCCGTTTCGCTGCATAAAAAAATTGGCGCGATAACGGGCCAGGCCCGGGATTTCGTAAGCAAAATCAATATCCCCCGATTCTTCAAAAACTTTGACTTTGTGCTCAGGAGCGATTTCATAGAGCATGGCCCTGAGGTCATCACTATTGAGGACTTTGTATTTAATCCGTTCAATATCCCCTCTGATTCTAAGCGCCGGGGGCTGCCCGGAAGCCAGGTGTAAGTCCGAGGCTCCCTGTTCATTCATCAGTTTAAAAAATGCATCAATTTTTGCCATTCACGACTCCTGGTTTCACAACAATCTGGTTTGAGGTTCTGTTCGGATTCTCTTCTGGTTCTCTGGTTCTGATAAAACCGCCTGAAACGAAAGCAAAGTATCAGTGCTTAAATTCGAGAGCATATTGACCGACATACGGGTGCTCCCGTGCATTCGTTTCAGGCGGTTTTATTGAATATTCCCGGTTTTTGGAATCGGACGGTTAACTCGATTTTTTTAGCAATTTGACTTTGGCATCTTCTTCGTCCGATTCTTTCATGCCTTCTTTACCAATTTCGAGCAATCTGGAATGCGCTTCGATGATCGAACTGATCTGAACCTCGATTTGTGTCCGCTGCCGTTTCAGCTCTGTAATATCTTCGTGCAGTTGTGACAGACGATTGTGGGCTCTGTTCAGAATTTTTTCAGCTTTCACCTCTGCTTCAGCGATAATCAGTTCGGCTGATCTGCGGGCGTTGTCTTTCATCTGGTCCAATACTTTTTGAGAATTAAGTAGTGCCCTTTTGAAGGTTTCTTCCCGCTTTCGATATCCCTGGATTTCCAGTTCCAACCGCCGGACTTCGTCACCCAGATTCTGGTTTTCTTTCTGCAAACTTTCGACAGTTTCAGCCATCTGCTCAAGGAAGGCATCAACCTCTCGAATGTCAAACCCGCGGAATCGGGTCTTGAATTGCTGCTGCTGGATGTCAAGGGGGGTAACTTTCATTGGTGTGCACCTACCTTTCCTCTTATCTTAAAGAGTCAGCCCAGCCTTCCAGGCTGTCGACCAAAAAGATTCGCAGAAAAATGATGAGCAGAATGACAACAATCGGAGAAAAATCAATACTGCCATACATCATCGGCAATCTTTTGCGGATTTGATAAAGGACCGGTTCCGTTACATTATGAATAAAACGCACGATCGGGTTGTATGGATCCGGGCTTACCCATGACAGAACTGCGCGGGCAATTGTGATGAACATAAAAAAAACCAGCACATATTCAAGCACCGTTGCCACCGCAATTAACAGATTTCTAAATACAAGCATGTGAACTCTGTGCCCTCTTGGTTATTTTAGCATTGAAATTTTCGTCAAAATCAATGCAGATGCTTAAAATTAATTACATAATCCAAGATAAGTCAAGATATTTCACGGAAGATCAAAGGTAAGCTGCTATCCCTGGCTCGAGTGGCTGTGGGGTTCACCGTTGATTCGCAGATTTACCGTCAGAAGGCCTGGGTCAAAACCTCCCAAGAAAAAATGCTGCAGCTTTTGAGATCCGGTGACGCTTATCCGCCTGATACGGTTATCATTTGACAAAGAACAAGGGGTCTATCCTAATTGAGCGATAAACACTCAATTGGGGTTCTAGTTAATATCGGGCGCCACCACTAAAAACTTAAGTTCGAATATCTGGCGTTTTTTTTGGCTTTTGTGGCGCCTATGTTATTGATTATTAAGAATATCACATCCTTAACCGGATTGCAAATTTTGGGGCTTGCAGGGTCATCAGGGAGCGGTTCAGAACGAGTCAGGGGCGGGATCAGGTGGATTTTAGATTTTGGAATTTAGATTGCGGATTAAAACAATTTCCAATTTAAGGCTGAATTGCCGCAATTGTTTTTAGTCCAAAATCCGAAATCCGAAATTTAAAATCTGTTGCTTATCCGCCGGCAATCATCGGAATCAAAAAGACCTCGGCGTCATCGGGAACTGATGTATGCTCGAAATTGGGCCGGGTGACATACTGCTCGTTTATACGGACCACGGCATAGGGATGCGGATCCTTAAGCGCGTCAAGTAAATCTGAAACCGTCATGCCTTCCCGCCAGGCCATCTGCTTGCCGGCCACCTGAATCATGAATTCACTCCGTTGGCCTCGAGCAATTCCACGACGTCATCAAAATCGATTCCTAAACGTTTGGCGGTTTTTTGGGTCGGAATGCCATCCGGTGTCCAGCCTCTGCGCTTATAAACGGCATCCTTGAGTTTTTCGTATTGTTCTTCGCGGTGTTTGCGCAGCGTGGCTATTTTTTCAGCGGTGTTTTTGCCGTCAATATTCACTTTGTAAGTTTCGGTCAGTTGTTTATCGTAACGCTCGGCGCGGGATTCATATTCATCCTCAGTAACCGGCCCCACAGCGCGATAGGGAATTTCGTCGTGCTGGCGGCGGCCGAAACCCATTCGCAGGTTAAATATCCGCTGAAAGTTATAAACGGTTTCGCTCATTTTAATCAGATCGTCGGGACCGGCTTCATTTCCGGTAATGGCACTAAAATAATCCGCATACCACTGGACGTGTTTCATTACCTTGGCCGGTTCGACAGTGTCTTTGTTGTCTTCTGGAATAACATCATTCCAGGGCAGTTTGCACAGGCCGCAAAGCCCGAACCAGGTTCGAAACATCGGGAACCAGTGCAATGCTTCGGCTTTTTGCTCTAAAGTCGGCATAAAGTTATGAACCATATCCAGGAATATGAGCCAGGCCTCGTCATGCTGGGGGCCTTTCAGCGCCAGTCCGTAGCCGCCTTGCTGGGCCAATGATTCTTTGGTCATGTATTCCGAAAATTCCAGTCCTTTGGATTCCATACCGATATCCTGCATGATATCCGGGTCCGCCCCGAAATCTTTTGCGAAAATTGTTTTCATGATACGGACTCCCTGACCGACGATTTGGCCGAAGCCTTCGCCAGCCGCCATTTGATGCACCAGTTCCAGCGCACCGAGCCGGTTGCCAAAGTGAAGATCCAGCCCGCCGGTATGGGTTTCGCTGATCAGGCCCATTTCAAAGCACTCCATGACAAAGGCGATCCCGGTACCCACCGATATCGTATCCAGGCCGTAGGCATCACAATAAAAATTCATCTCGGCTACCGTATGCGGATCAAATATACCCAGATTCGAGCCGCAGCCGGCAATGGTTTCGTATTCGGGCCCGTCTACAAACACTTTTTTCCCCTTATACGGCCCGGTTAAGGGTACAAAATCCTTGATTCCATGCGAGCAGGCCACGGTGCATCCCATCCAGCAGCCATCAAAACCCGGATCAAACAGGAGTCGGTACACTTTCTGGCCCAGGTTGGGGGCCTGGGCGTGTTGGCCGTAACGAAAATTGTGGGTCGGCAGCAGGTCATGGTCATTCATAATGGTGACCAGATGGGTGGTGCCGATTTTGGCCATTTCGTTTTGCTTGGGATCCAGTTCCACGACTTCGCGCGAATGCATTTTGGCCACTGTTTTCAGACGGGCTTTGTCCGCCGGGGCGTTGGTGTCGGCGGTGACATTGTTCCAGCAGGCGACCACTGCTTTCAGCCCCTTGTCGGCAAAAACGGTCCCGACGCCGCCGCGGCCGGCTTGCTTGTAGCGGGCGCGTTTGCGTTTGGGGTCATACCAGGTAAAATTGAGGCAGCCGATTAAGGTGTTTTTGGCCCCGGGGCCGGCCGATACCACCGAAATATTTCGCGGTTTTCCCTGGGCAAAGTGCTCGGTTAAAATTGCGGACAGCTCATAGGCGTTTTGCGGCAGACCGCTGGTTTCGAATAGCTGAATTTTTTGATTGACGCCGTCGATAAAAACGACAACATCTTTTAAACTTTTGCCCTGGATTTCCAGGGCATCGAAACCGGAGAATTTAAGATAGGGGCCGAAATATCCGCCAACGTTGGAATCCATTACCGATCCGGTTGTCGGTGAAAGGGTGGCCACAATGCTTTTACCGGAACCCGGATAGATGGGCGTTCCCCCCAGCGGGCCGGCCGCAATACACAGGGCATTTTCAGGATCATTCCAGCGGGTGGAGGGCTGAACCGCATTCCACAGCAGCCACAGATCATATCCTTTGCCGCCGGTAAACCTTTGTTTGGTTTCTTCAGCTACCGGTTTAATGTCAATCTGCGGGTCCGACAGATTGATATATAAGGTCTGATCGGCATAGCCCTTTACCACATCGGGCCTTTTGTATTCCAAGGTTTGGGTTTCTTTAAAAGTGTAGTCCGACATTTTTTCGCTCCTTATTTGGTTAATAGCTACTGGCAGCTGGCCACTTGCATCTGGTCATCGGCCACTATTCACTGGCATCTGGCTTTATTCAAGTTATAATCTAATCTATATATAATTAAGTGGAATTACAATCAAGCCGCAATTTTCGAATTAGAGCGGTTGTCAAAAATTTGTTCCGATAATCTGTCATTGCGAGGAGCCTAGCGACGAAGCAATCTTTTGGAAAACCTGAGAGATTGCTTCGCTTCGCTCGCAATGACTTTTGAAAAACTCGCTAAGTCAATCGGAACATATTTTTGACAATTACTATAATCGAATCATCAACTCATTCATCAACCAAAAGCCAGAAACCAGCAGCTAGTGACAAGAAGCCAGCAGCCAGCAGCGAGATTTATTTGAGTGCTTCGTGCCCTTTGAATTTTCTGTAAGGCGAGAACGCTTCTAAAATCATTTGATCGTCATCGGTGGTTTGATCTGCGATCATGCGGGCCACGACCTCCCCGGTTCCCGGTCCCAGCATCAACCCCTGGCCGCACATCCCCGTGGCATGCAGCAAACCAAGAATCCGGCGGTTCCATCCCACCACCGGAGCGCCGTCCGGGGTCATGGGATAAAGGCCGCGCCAGGTTCGGCGGACTCTTAAATTTTTAAGCCGTGGAAGCAGGTGCACGATGCGGGCACTCACCTGAGGCAGAAATATGGAGGTTTCTCCCTTATCCGTTCCGATGATGGGCGGATCGGGGGTGATGCAAAAAATCACCTGTCCGTGCAGGTTCTGGTAGAAATAAAAATTTTTGGATCCCGGTCCGGGGCGGATGTCCACCACCATGCACTTAAAAAACGGCTTGACCGGTTCAGTGACGGCGCCTTCATGGGAATCCGGAACCACCGGAAGCTCGATGCCGACAGTCCGGCCCAGCTTCGTTGAAAAAGGCCCGGCGGTATCGACAACGATTGGGGCGCTATATTCAGACTGTTCGGTTTCTACGCCGACCACGCTGTCGTCCTTAACCCGTATTCTGCGAACGCGCTCCTTGAAATGAAACACAACTCCCCGATCGATGGCCCGGCGATAAAAGGCGTTCACCGCCAATAAGGGCGAGATCGAACCATCATCCGGTGAAAAGGTGCCCCCGCGCAATCCTCGGGGATTTATACCCGGTATCACCTGTTGGATTTCTTTTGATCCCAGATAATCGATGTTGAGCCGGTATTTCTTCTGGACCGGCAGCAGCTTTTTTAACATGGTTTCATCGCTCTTGCGGTAAACCGGAAAGACATAGCCGCCCTTGAGCCATTCGATGTTGTCACCGTATTGTTTTTCCCAGCTCGCGAAAATTTCCAGCGACCGCCGACAGGTCAGTATTTTAACCGGATCCGAATGGGTTGCCCGTATGCCGCCGATGGCGTGTTTGTTTTCGCCCTGGCCCGGTGACGGATGCATATCGATCACCCGGGTCTTAAGGCCGAGTTCACCTAACGCCATGGCGGTCGGCGTGCCCACCGACCCGGCCCCGACAACGATAACATCACTTTTTTGCAAGGCGACCTCCTTTATGTTTTCCGGCCAATATTCCAATCGGAACCTCGACAAAAAGGGGTCGATCAACGCGATCCGTTACCGTGTCCGGATCAATGCCTTCTTCCTGAAAGATTCGCCAGATCATTGGCCGGCAGGTCTTTGAACCGCAGGCCCCCATGCCGACGCGGGTCAGGGCCTTCAGCTGATTGATATCTCTGACGCCATTGCGGATGGCCGCTTTGATTTCACCGGCGGTTATACGTTCACAACGACAGATGATGGCGTCATCCGGGGGCAGTTCTTTTTCATAAATTTGGGAGGGTTCCGTTTGTTCTTCCTGCACCCAGATGCCCATGGCCGCTTTCGCCACCTTTTTATCGACCTTAATTTGTACCAGCAGGGTACCCGGGTATTTGCGCCGGGTTGATATTTTTTCTACGGGATAATATCCCAGGATCGCGCCGTCAACATCGGTAATCGGGACTTTCTGACCGACTTCAACCCGTTCGCGCCAGATTTCGTAGGGCAGAGTGATCAGCGGATGCTCGGGGTCCTCCCGGTAATCGACCAGGATCATCGACAGCCCCGGGCAAACGGCCACACAGCTGCCACAGCCGGTACAGGCATCCAAATCGGTTATATAGGGCAGGCCGGTGATTTCATCCTGCTCGGTTCGAATGGCGCCGACCGGACAAACCGACGTGCAGGGATTGCAGGGCACTTCCTGATAACAGTGAAAAATCGGAAACACCCCTTTTTGCCGGGTGGGTTGCTTGCGGCTCATAGGAGGCCCGGGCTTGGATTTTAAAATGATGGCTTTCTGATCCCACTCGCCGGGAATCTCGCCGACCGGTAACCCAAGGGATTGGGCGATTTTCAAACCCTCTATCTTGCCGGTGAACATCGCCGCAGAGGCTTCGGCAATTTCCTGGGCGTCGCCCGCACAAAATACATCCATTTTCCATTTTTTGGCTTTTAAATAAAATTCGTTGACTTCGGCCAGGCCGACCGCAATCAGGACGGTATCCACCTCAAATGTTTTGTGAGTACTTGGCACAATCTTCCAGTTCCGATCCAGCCGGGCAACGGTGACCGTCTCCACTTTATCCTGTCCGCCGGCTGCCACAACGGTGTGGCCGGTCAAAATCGGCACACCCAACCGTTTGAGTTTATCGGCATGAACCTTGTAGCCGCCGACCTGCGGCAAGGCCTCAATGAGCGCAACCACCTCGATGCCGGCCTGGATGGCATGATAGCCGGCGATGAGTCCCACATTACCGCCGCCGACGATGAATACTTTATCCGAGGATTTTATGAGATCGCGATTGACCAGCGTTTGAAATGCACCGGCCCCGTAAACTCCCGGCAGGGTATTTCCCGGAAACGACAGCATTTTTTCTCTGGCACCGGTGGCGATCAGCAGCTTTTTAGGCTTAATTTGCTTGTAGCGGCTGCTTTTAACCCCTTTAACAGCACCGATAATTTTATCAGAAAAAACACCAACCGCCGTGGTATTGAGCCAGATTTCCACCGACTCCAGTTTGTTTATTTCTTCTTCTAAAATGGTCGCGATCTCGAAGCCGCGGGTCCCCGCATAGGAATCTTCAACCGAGCCGAAAAACTTATGGGTCTGCAGAACCAGTTTTCCCCCGGGCCGGTCTTTATCGTCGATGATCAAGGTTTCAACGCCAAGCTTGCCCAACTCCACCGCCGCCGCCAGTCCCGCCGGGCCGGCACCGATGATCAAAACGTCCACCTCTCTGGTGGCCACCGATGGAATTCGGGGTTCGGCATCATTTTCCGGCAGTTGGGGCAGCCCCTCAACACTTTCGATGATCATGGCCTCCGCCAGCGGCGTCATGCACGATTTGACCGGCAGATCATCGACAATAACCAGGCATTGGGAACACTGCCCATTGGCACAAAATATACCCTGGGGGCTGTTATCCTTGGGATGATGGCCGAATATGTGAATGCCGTTGGCAAAAAGAGCTGAAGATATCATTTCGCCTTTATACCCGGTCATTTTTTTTCCATTCCAGGTAAAGGTCACTTCTTCATATTCGGGAATCTCCAGGATGGGGTGCTTGGTGATGCGTTTTAGGGTCATGGGGTGTGCCTTCGAATTTAATTTGTTGGTTGAGTGAGCGCTTTCATTTTTCAAAGCCAGTCGATTATTTATTGAGTGCCTAAAATGCCTAAAGTGATCTAAAGTGACTAAAGTTAAGGAATTCTATCATTTATATAAAAGATGGAGCGTAGCGACGCCACAACTTTAGTCACTTTAGTCACTCGAAACTTTAGTCACTTTCTTTTCCCTGCTTTTCATGTACTGAGTGAATCGGTGAACATGGTCGCGGGCCAGGCGGCGCGCTTGGTCAGCCTGTCCTTTTTCGACTGCCTGCACAAGATCACAGAGATCCTGAAAGTTCTCCTGCAATTCGCGTTCATCCATAGATAAAAACTCATCATAATAGCGATGGATGTTGTCGTGGACGGAATGCAGCACCG
>Ga0316196_10000386_pt1 | contig 16708 bp, 13 predicted proteins | sample Eddsed2cm_MG_FD_204938 | JGI IMG/M metagenome (GOLD analysis project Ga0316196, IMG submission 204938) | Coastal sediment microbial communities from Maine, United States - Eddy sediment 2 cm | ecosystem: Environmental > Aquatic > Marine > Coastal > Sediment | place: USA: Maine | collected... | reverse complement strand
GCTTTACTGGCGACCCGGTGGATTGCGATCGCAACACAGCTGCGAGTGGCTGCGCGCCCAGTCAGATCTGATGCAGGCGCGTGGTCAGCAACCTCCGGGCCAGGTCGTCTGGGACGCGACACGCATCGAGGATTTACCCAAACCGTCTTACACCGCAGTGATGACTGATGAAGAGGCTCGACTCGAGCTGTTCGATCAGGTGTTGAACTGGGGTGTCACGCTGATTCGCGAGGTGCCGGCGCACCCCGGTACGGTCGAGACCGTGGCTGGCTGGTTCGGGCAGATTCAACCCAACCCCTACGCCGATGATCCCGCGCGCCCGCTAGTCGCCAGTATTCGCGTAGACCCGGCGCAGCCGGTGGCGACGCGTATGAGTCATTTCCTTGGCCCGCACACCGATACCTGCTGGCGCCAGAATCTGATCGGGCTGTTGTTGATGCATTGCCTGCAAGCCCATCCCGAGGGTGGTCGGTCGATGCTGGTAGACGGCTTTGCGGTCGCCGCCCGCTTGCGCGAGCAATCACCCGAGGCTTTTGCGCTGTTGTCGACGGTGCCGATTGCCTTTGGCTCGGTGGTCGCCGATCGTGATGACTGGCGTGCCACTGGCCGGGTGATTTCGGTGTCAGCCGACGCTGTAATCGAGGGTATTCGCTATAACGGCAATTCGATCGCACAGCTGGATTTGCCCGACGACCTGATCGAACCGGTTTATGCTGCGCTGGAACACTTCGAAAGTATTCTTTATGACCGTAGCCTTTGGTGGCGGCCGTTGCTAGCACCGGGCGACTTGCTGATCATCGATAATCATCGAGTGTTACACGGTCGCGAGGCCTTTGATGCCGCGGCCGGGGAGCGGCATATCCAGTGCTGTAACGTCGAGCGTGACGATTTTCACAACAACTATCGTCGGCTGGCGAAGCGTCTCGGTGTTGCCGACTGGGGAAGGCGTCTGTCGGCGGGTGTGATTTAGCTAGAACAGTTTCAGCCTGACAACTATTACAGTGGCTATCCGGATTGCCGGCCCGAGTATATTTCGGCTTACCAGCAGATGGCGAACCTGGCGACCAAAGCCGGTGTCGAAGGGCAGCAGCAATTACAGATACACGCGCCGCTGATTACCCTTAGCAAGGCGCAGATTATTCAGCAGGGAGCCGCCCTGGTGTTGACTATGGAATAACCACCAGTTGTTATGACCCCGGTGAGGGCGGATCACCCTGCCGCCAGTGCGATTCCTGCCAGTTGCGTGCCAAAGGATTTGCCGAGGCCGGGCTACTCGATCCCCTGCTGGAGATCTGATTAGCCTGCACTAACCACGGTGAAAATTAGAATCGACTGCCGCGCAGACTGGCTTGATCGCAACGGTCAGTCTTGAACCGGTTGCGACCAGCGTTGTTGACTCTCGGTAAGCCCTGGTCACGCGTGTGCTAAAAATGCACTTCGCCTGTGCGGACCTGGCCGGAATGATGTCCCAAAATAGTGCGATGAGTTTAGCCCCAGGCTGCGATATTTTATTTTAAATAGCTGAAATTAAAGGTTTTTATGGTTTTCTCCGCGACTGCGATGAAGTCTGATGAATTGTCAGAAATCTCGGCTGTGGTAGGGTTCTTCCATGGCAATCCACTGGATCGAAGTTTGTGTTGGAGTTTGTTTTGGCGCTGGCGGATTGTGAACCTTCGGGCCGGTTGGATCGGCAGTCAACCCGCTATATGGCCGCGGATGGTGTACTGAGCTCCTCCCTAAATCTTTTCCCCCTGAGATTCTGGGAATTAGGACCGGGTCAAACCGGTCCTTTTTTTATGCCTGGTACTTTTACCCGGGCGTTCAGCATTGCAACCTCGAGCCCCCGGTCTTTGCAGACAGGCCGCCAGTGGAAACGCGAGATTACTTTATTTTGGAAGTGCTGTTTGGGTGGGTACTCGGCGCTCCGGACGGGACGTTGGCTCATTGGTTGAGGCCGAGCAATAGAGTCTTTGATATAGATTATCGGGGGTTATGGTTTATGGTTTTTGGATAGCGCCCGATCGCGCTATCCGGAATTGGCAGGGCCGTGCTTACCAGCAAGCCGCCGGGCCTTTTGTGCCGGTGCTATCGTAGGTGATGGCGGTGCACCCCGTATCATTGAGCTGACTGCCGGTAGCTGTTGCCGTGATCAAGTAACAGGTTGCGATGGTGCCGGTAGCACAGGCCGCTACGGCGAGGGTGTAGTAACCTTCCGGGCTGGTGACAACGCCCATATTGAGTCCGGTATTGGCTGCAATTTCGGTGGTGTAGGTATTGCGCTGCGCCACGAAACGTTCCTGCCGGGCGGCGATATCAACCAGGCTGCTGTGGGCCTCGGTGCGATGGGATCTGAGCACGTAGTCCCTGTAGGAAGGCAGGGCAATGCTCATTAAAATGCCAATAATGATGACCACGATCATCAACTCGATCAGGGTAAAACCGTTTGCAGATTTCATACTTTTTCTCGTCTTGTTAAGGCCCCGACGAAACGCCGGGGCCAATCCAGTATAGACCGTATAAGCCAACTATTCGGTCAGGATATCGATCCAGGTGCGTCGTCCCGAAGTGAAGTTCGGGCCCGAGGTGATGCCACTCTCATCGATACCACCGATGACGGTCAGAGGTTCAGTGGCGTTGCTGGTGCCACTGCCAGTTCCAGTTCCATCACCAGTACTGCCATCACCGATACAACCATCAGCATCACAGGTGATTGTTCCACCGTTAGCTTCGAGCAGGAGCCCGAGTGCATAGGTTTCCTGGAGTTGGTCATACTCAGCCTGACAGGAGACGATAGCGTCGGGGTCGACTACGGGGTCGACTACGGGTTCGGCATCCTTGGTATCCTTGTCGCCGGAGTCACTAGCGCCCACGGTTGCGCAGCCCGAGGCCAGCAGACCATCGATCTTAATGGCCAACTCATCAAGCGTGGTGACACCGGCGCGATCCAGTTGCTCGTAAAGAATCGCGAGCGCTGAATACTGGCTTTCTCTAAGGTAGTCTTCTGCCCAGGTCGGCTCACCATAACAGGCTCCATTAAAGTGCCAGAACATCGTGCTTTCGTAGAAAAATTCGTCATTATCCTTCGCAAGCAGACCACCATAGATCTCGTAGTCAGTGCTTAGAGCATTAATGACACCGTCACCATTGACATCCTTGGTTAGCGCAACTCCGACACCGCCAGTGAGGTATACCGCTTCCTGGAAATCGACTGGTGTTTGCACAACCAGACGATCCAGTGCCGATTCCGTAGCACCGAGCCCGCTGAAGTGGCTTGCATCCACCAACTGCATGGTGAGTGCGCCGTTGCGCCAGCGACCGCTTTCAGGATAATCACTACCCTGCACACACCCGGTTTTCGAGGGATGCAGGCCACCACTGATCAGCGCCAGGCTGTTGAAGCTTATCTTGAACTCGTCTATCTGGTTCAGTTTGAAGAGGAGCGATTTACTACCATCCGCGGCGGGGGTGGTCAAAGCAGACACTCCGTCCCACTTGGCCAACGCTTCGTGTATCATTTTCTGATATTCAACCACATTGTATCTTATGTCATCGGTGCTGCCGTTCCTGGAAATGATGAGTGTCGCACCTTTTGAAAAGTCGGCGTTGGCGATCAGCGGTATGAAGTTCTGATTTTTGGGGAGAGCTGCGTCGCTGATGGCAGTGATGTCAGTTTGCACCTGAAGATTGAGATAGTCGATGTTGGTACTGTTCACGTCGTCGTCATACTCGTGATCGTGGTCGTCAGTGTCGCCGCCGAGCTCAAGATCGTAGTCTAAATCGATATGTCCGCCTTCCAGGCCGCCAGCACAGTCACCTGTGCAACCACCACCCCCCGGCACAATCGCGGACTGCACAAGCGGTGGATCGAGGAAGTTCAGAAACATGGTGTCGACACCAGCCCCGAGACTTGCAATCGTGGGCTGTGACATGTTGCCATCGGGACGCTTCCACGACATCGGAATATCTTCCGGGTCGGTGTAGTCCGGGGCGCCATTGTCATCAAGGTTCTCATTTGCATTGACGCGATCCTTCTCATCCAGCTTGGTATCCTGATTCAGGTTGTAGATGGAATTGGAGGCCATGTTGCCATCGAGGAAGGTGGCTTCGAACAGCCAGTTGGTATTGTCGTTGGGATTGTATACGGTCGCTTTCAATCGACCGGCACGCAATTGCGGTGGAGTCAGCATGCGCTCACCCCCGAACAACTCGACGCTCCAGCCCAGATAGGTGGCATAGTCGACGGCAACGGTGGTCGTGAACGTGCGCACCTTTTCATTAAAACCAAAACGGGTGTAAGCGGTGTTGAATGACAGCTCCTGGCTCAGCAGGTCCGTGCTTATGACAGTCTGGCCGGTTCCTTTGTCCCAGATGCCGTAGAGTGCCTGTGGGTTTTCAGTATATAGATCAGCTTCCTCGTAGAGTTTGCCGGTACCAAACAGAACGATGTGCCCGGTTTGCGGGTGAGAGGTGACCTCGGGTGCGGTCGTGATGGGTTGACTGGGGTCACCATCATAGACTTTATAAGCGGTTGTCCAGGAGGTTCCAGACAGATCAAAACGCCACAGATCGCCTTTGATGTCGCCTGCCCACGCGATGTCTGCAGTGCCATCGTTATCGGTATCGACTAACGCAGGAGCAGAGAGCCCATTAAAGGTAGTGCCGGTGCGAACTTTGATAACGGTCGAGTCTCCGTAATCCCTACGAAGTGGTTTCATCATGAGGACGGCATCACCGTTGTCGCTGCCGATACCATTGCCGAAGACGGCATACCATTTGCCATCGTTCAACTGGGCAATTGTGGTCGCATCGAAGATGTAGCCGATATCGGGGTTTGCGCCGACTGCCGGGTCCCCAGGGGCATTTTCGGCCCTTTCTTCCCACAGGATTTTCTTGTTACCACCACCATTCGCGGTTTCGGTGCCCAGGCTAGGGTTGGTTACGTCAAGGGCATACAAGCCCCTGCCACCCGCGCCTAAACTGCCAACCAGAACCGTACGCCAGTCTCCACCTAAAACTGCGTCCTGCACGGTGATAGCACCGTCGACAAAGTAGGTGTGCGCATAGGGTACACCACTCAGACTTGCCATCTTGGGTATCAGCATGGACGGTACGTAGGCCCATTCCTCCTGGCCGGTGTTCGCGTTAAAGGCGTGTAGCATGCCATCGTTGGCGCCAACGTAGACGCGTGGTGAGCGGGTCGCCAGAGTATTCTTGAATAATACATACGCGGGATCGGTGTAGACTCCTTCGGGCGCTCCCACGTATTCCGGATTGGAATGAATGATGTCACCCAGCACGCTGAAGCGAGTGCGCATCGGCTTTCCGGCGCCCTCGTTGCTGCGATCGCCGCGCAGGTAATTGAGCACAGCGCTGGGATTGTTAACGGCATCGACCGCCGTCAAGTTATCCAGGGCTTCCTTTTGGTAAACCTTGAGTTCTTCCCAACGAAAGGGTTTCTGATTACTACCGTAGTTGTTGGAGAAAATGATCTTGCGTCCGTCAATACCATCGTTCCAGTGACTGGAGGAGTCTGCTGTCTCTGCAAAGCGCACGTGTGCCGACCAGTTGCTTCCACCTACCGATTGTGCCGGAGATGCTCCAGTCAGGTCGATGCTGGTCGATATACCACCACCAGAGCTCACATCATACTCGATCAGATCACCCTGCCAGCTGCCATTCTCGAACCAGCCCCGGTAGCCCTTGGCGCCGTTTCTGAGGTCGGTGTTACTCAGCTCCATGGGGCCGATGTGGCCCAGCGGCTGACATTCCGGAACGGTACAATCCGGTACGGCCTGTGCCAGGCTCTGTTGGCTGACGATCAGCGAGACTGATAGCAGTATTGTCTTGATAACGGGTTTGGTAATCTTCATGATTTTCTTCTCCAGATCATTGATTCAAAATAAAGCAACGATTTCTTAATTAAGGGGGCGAGTCAGTGACATAAATGCTCTGAACCAGGCGTAAGGCACTCTTGCCCGTCGCGCTGCGCGAAGTAATACGATGAGTATGTACGGCACCGCCGATGATGCGCCCGTCGGTTCCGATCTTTAGTGATTCTCCCGGGATTGTCTCAGCACCCATGTATTCGATGACGTAAACGTCTTCGGGGGTTGCGCCTTCGATCGATGTCAGGTTGTCCCAGTCGATGTCGTAAACATCGATGTTGTCTGCTTTCAGGTAGTAGCCGTCGCCGTCGGTGCCATAATTAAAAGCATTAGGGTCTTCTACGATTTCCAGCACTTCTTCCTCGCCGACGCGCAGTAACTCGTCCGCGCGGTTCAGTGCCCTGCTTTGCTGCTGGGCGCTGCCGGCCATTTTAAGTTCGACGATGGCTGTGTTCATCGAGCTGACCCCGATCAGGGTCAATATAACCAGCATTACCAGTGCGACTACCAGCGAAACCCCTCGTTGCTTGGTGGGTCCGGAATTGAAGTGAGTATTGGGAGATTTCATTTCTGTTTCAGTCCTAGTTTCTGATAAAGACGACGCTGGAATACAACTGGCGCCGAAAATTGTCGGCGGGTGTGAAAATCTGGTCGCCCATGGTGTAGGTCACAGTGTCCAAATATCCAGTTTCAGCACATTCGGCTTTCACCAGCAACCAGATTCGCACGGTGGAGACATTGGTGCCGTCGTTTTCCCAGTCGATCTCATTCGCATTGACATATTCGTATTGGTCGATGACGTCGTCGCTATCAATATCAGTGCCGACGCGGTATTGAACCTGAAAGTCCTCGACGCCCGGTAGCAATTCATCGATATCGGGCTCGCCGTTGTCGTCCAGGCTGACGCGAAACAGGGACGGTATGGCATTGCCTGCACAGGTGCGCCCGGAATTGCCCACGAAATAGGCATGGGTTTGCAGTTCGCGCACGTTTAGCTGACCCTGAGGGTCGTCAATCTTGTTATCTCCACTGTCCGCGGCGTTGCCGAGGAAAATCTTGCCCTGGAATAAAGAGCTGCGCAGGTATAAGCGATTGGCGTCAAGCGCGCCCCCCTCGATCCAGGGCATTGCATGTCTGATGGTCAGGACATCGCCACGCAGGTAGGTGGCGTTCGGAATACAGGCATAACCCGCATTTGTGTCATTGAGTCCCTCCAACGGTTGAGAAATCCTGCGACCCCAGGTGTTATTAGCGGTAGCGCAGTTGGGGTTGCTAGCGGCGACCTGGCCGGTGGTACCGTAAATATCTTGAATATTGGAGTTTCCACCCAAGTAGCCAGCACGCTTAAGGTCGGTGACCACCAGGTTGGTCGCGATGCGACCATTTTCCTGCAGACGCGACAGGTTGTTGGCGGAGCCGAATGACTGTTTGCCATTGATCAGAATTTCAACCAGTGCAAACAGCAGAAACAAACCCAGCATCATGGCAATCATGAGTTCAACCATGCTGACACCGCTTTGCCGCGACAGAACTTTCGAATTTATGTTTTGTAAACTGATCACTATTTTAGTCTCGTGTTCGCTTGGCGCAGTGCGCTTAGATAGTTACGTTGAGGCGGTAACACTCAAGATCGGCTGCCGACTGCACAGGGCAGTTGGTACCATTGCTGCCGCTGCGGTCTTCATCCCAGCGTACCGTCAGCACGAAAATATTGGTGCCGACAGGGGCGGCGATATCGCGTGTAACTTCTGCAGTGCCGGCAGGTAACACGACCGTTAACTGATCCCACCAGCTGCCGATATCGTATTCTGCCAGTTGAGCCATGTCGCATACTCCTGCTACGCAGTCGGGGAAAACCCCGGGCGCGGCATTGTGCACGTAGCCGTCGGCTAGCGCCGCCGTTGGATTGGCGCGCATGCGTTCGCCGAGATCTTCGGCGATGATGGCAGCTGCACTGGCACTGTGTGACGTGCTAAGGTTTTTCAGAGTCGTCACCTGCAAGGCGGCAGCACCCAATACACCTACGGCAAGAATGATAATGGTCACCAGAACTTCGATCATGGTGTCGCCACGCTGGCCTCGTACAACCTTGCGCTGCGCGCGAGGTGAAAAGCCTGAGCGGTTAATTTTCATATAGCCATTATTTATAGACATGTGGTTTGTCCTGTATCTGCTGCATTCATTACACTACCGCGACCGGTGATCGTGATCAGGATGCCCCTGGAGTTTCTATCAAATCCGCGATCGTCGCAGATGATCAATACTTCGACAGTGGTAATACTGGAAGTGCCCGATTGACGAAGGGTGATCGAATTGGTGACACCAGCGGTACCGCCAAAGGTGATATTCGCGTTCAGCGCTTCGTGGTTCAAAAGTACCTCGTCACCGGGACTGACAACGGCATCGCCATTAACGTCAGAAAACACGATCCAGCCCTGTTGCCAGTCGCCATTGGCAGTACAGTCGGTTAAGTTGGCGCTCTTGCAAAGCGTCACCGGATTGACCCGCGCCACAGCTTCAGCCTTGGTGAGCTGCAGTGCAGCGACAAAATCGCTGGCGTTGCTTTGAATTCGATTGTTGCGGATCATCGTGCCCAGCCCTGGAGCGGCAAGTGCCGTGGTAATTCCCAGGATTGCGATAATGATGGTCAGTTCCAGTAGGGTGAAACCTTTGCTATTTGTAACCACGGGCCATACACCTCTGCGTTTCGATGCAGGATATATAACCAAACCCGCAGGCTTTGTCGCGAAACACTGGACAAATGGCGCACATAGCGTGATAAGTGGTTAATTATCGCTGAAAGGCGCATTTTTACTGGGTTTGGCGGTTGTGACCTGCATCACGAAATATGCGCTGCACTGATCTGCAGTAGATAGCAGATGCAATGCATAATGGCACAGATATCAGCGCAATGATTCGATCGCTGTAAGCCTGACGGATGCATTTTCGCTTCGACAGAGTAACTATTCGCCGCGACTAAATATCGCTCTCCAGGGCGCAATGTGGCGTCAGCGACCCCGGTTGGGAGGTTCCCAACGCCATCGCTGCGGCGTAAGCTGCGCGCAGTAATGCAGGCGACCGGTCAATTCGAAAAATAAATGCGTAGAATCTTTGCAGTGAAGCAGGTACCCAGGCTCTCCTGGAGTTCTGTGTCCCCTTTTAATCTGCGTCCCGGATGGTTGACGCTGTTTTACCTGAATCTGGGCCTGGTGTTGTTTGGCCTCGGCGAATCATTGCTCATTGCCAGTGGCGCCGGTGTCAGTCCATGGACAGTGCTCGCCCAGGGAATCGCCTACCATACCGACTGGAGTATCGGCTTTACCACCATGGTGGTGAGTTTCGCGATATTGCTACTGTGGTTACCACTGAAACGCAAACCCGGCATTGGTACCATTCTCAACGCGTTGATCATCGCTTTCATGATCGATTTTTCACTGGTCTGGCTGCCTTATCCGGGTGCGCTTGCATGGCAGCTGGTGCAGGCTGCGTCAGGCGTTCTGTTGGTTGGTGTCGCTTCTGGAATCTACCTGACGGCAAATCTGGGTGCCGGCCCGCGCGACGGGCTGATGACCGGCCTGCAGGCGGCCACAAATCTCCCCATCGCCACGATTCGTATCGCTCTCGAAGTTGTTGCGGTATCACTGGGCTGGTATCTCGGCGGAGTGGTGGGCGCCGGTACTTTGTTATTCGCTTTCGGTGTGGGTCCGAGTGTCGCGCTTGGGATATTGCTGGTGAAAAGGTTTCTCTAGCGGGTTTGCAAAGAGGGCTTCTTGAGGCCGAACTCCTTAACCGAAGCGCTGATCCAGATAGCTGATGATCGACTTCGAGCCGTACATCCATTCACTCGACCCATCTTCCTTGACCAGGCGCAGGCAGGGCACCTGGTACTTGCCGCCCTCGTTGATCAGTTCGCTGTTCCACTGCGGGTCGTTGCGCGCATCGCGCAGTTCGATATTCAACCCCAGGCGACGAATGTTGCGTCGGGTTTTGACGCAGAAGGGGCACTGTTTGAACTGGTACATCTTCATGCTCGAGGTTATGGCATCGAGCTCGGCGCGCCGCTCGGCGGCAATTTCCGGCACTGGCGGGCGGGTAATCCAGTCGATAAAAATCACCAGTTGGCCAAGTGGCCAGCGGATTGCACGGAACAGGTACTTCATCGGTAAAGGCTTCCAGTTATGGGATCAAGCAGCTCAGTTGAGCTGCTGGTGGTTCGAAACGCGTGCATTATGCCCTGAATCGACCCGGCAACCCAATACTAGTCGTCCATCGGTTGATTTCTAACGGTCGCGAGGATGACAACTATTCGCCGGCAGCATCTACCAGTGCTGCCAGCTGTTGCCAGATTCTGACCATGGCAAGGGTGTCGAGACGGCAGTAAGCGCGTAACGCTGCCCGGGCCTGCTGGCGTTCGTCGGCATCGTCCATCTGCGCCAGGCTGGCGTACACCGACATCGCCATACGACCATCCTGGACTTCGAGCTGGTGATAATCTGCCGTCGGGTCGTCAGGGAACATGGCCGGTAAAATCGACTTGATGGAAAATTTGCCGTTGAAGTCGGGGTGGTAATACATCAATCCGCGAAACGGGGTCAGCAGGTCGATGAAGCGAGACGTCAGGGGGCGCAGGGCGGCTGCCAGATCAGGGCAGGCGTTTGCCAGCGTGTTGATCGCGGCAATCTCGGTTGACTGGCTATGCGCCACAATCGACCCTTGCCCACCCATATCCCGCAGTAATTGTGCGGCCACTAACGGGCGCGGGTCGGCGCGTTCATCCGCGAGGTATTCGCGATGCTCGAGTTGTCCGTCACGCTGTAAAATATGCAGCGAGTATTGAAAAGGTATCTGTTGATAGGGCCGCTGTCGCGGCAGTTTCGGTATCGCATCCTGCAGGGTTTCAAAGTCAAGAAAGTGGAGCGGATAGACAGCCGCGTGAATGAAATTGGCCAACGGTCGCGGCTCGACATGCGTCTCACCACGGAGCGCGGTGCTGATCTGCAGTTTCTGTGCCGGACTTAGCGGCAAATGCTGCAGGTCCTTATATTGTGTTTTGCCCCGGTGAAAAAGTTCGAATTTGCGCTCGCCGGCTAATTGCTGCAAATCGAATACCGAGGGCTGCGGCACCGCTTGCCAGCAACGGGTTTTGAAATCGCATTCGAAGGGGTTGTTGCATTGCATGCCGATCGCAATGTCGGGTTCATCGCCCGGCAACATAGCTTGCATCGAGCTCAGGCTTCGTTCGAGGTCAGGCTGCATCTGCGTGATGGTTTCGGTGACGTCTGTTATTTTCAACAGCTGTGTGGGGTCCAGCCGCTCCTCCAACTGGTAGCGGTTGTCGATGTGTACCACGTGAGCCTTGCCGACGCTCACCTGCTCACTTATCACCCTCCACTGGAAGGCAGCGTCGTTCAGGTGGTAGGGTTTTACCCGCGTGGATGATTTCACCTCGTAAAAATCCCAGTGATCTCCCGCGCGAACCAGGATATCGGCCATCACCAGCAGGTCAGCGTTACCGAAGGTTGCTTCATAGATGACATTCGCGCCGTTGTTGATCAGTTCTGCCGTCTGTTCGATCATCGCGTCGAAGTTCCCGGCATCAAACTCGATCTCGCTGCCACCAGGGAAAAGCGCTTTCGCCAGTTCGCCAACTTCGTGCCCGGTCGCAAACACGGCGAGTCGATTAGCATCGGGCGCGGGCATAAGGTCGCGACGGTTACGGTATAGCCACAGCGCCTTATGGCACTGCAGCCCGCGAATGTACTGGGACTTGGAGAGGCGCACCCTGGCAGACCGGTTTGCTAGTTGCCAGCCGGGAATAACACGCGCTGCAGGAACTGGTCGAACAGAACCTCGACCATTTCAATCGAGGTGTTCAGTGGATGATCTCCGCTGATCAGGTGGAGGTTGCAATCGGCTTCACGCGCGTAGTCAATTGAATTTTGCACCGGGATTACGTCGTCAGACCAGCCGTGGACTATGTCGATATGCGCGGCCGTCGAGGCATAGTGCTGTACCTGGAAAGATGGCATGTAAAGCGCCGGGGCAATCAGAAACAGGGCTCGGGTCTGCACCGCCGCGGAGGCTAGCAGCGATACATAGCCGCCCATGCTGGAGCCCACCAGGATGAAATCCTGAGTTTCCGCGCGTAAATGTGCCAGCAGTCGTTCCACCCTCAGATCCGGGTCCTTGCTATCTCGATAGTCGATACTTTCGACGTCACAGCCGCGCGCTTCGGCCAGTTTGGAGAGACGCTTGATCTTGAATCCCCAGGGGCCGCTTTCCATTCCGTGTGAGAAATAGAGCCTCAAAACTAGTCACGCACAGCCTTACTCAGGGGCGCTCGAATTCAGCAGGTAAAACAGCGAATGCGCGTGCTCGGCGGTTTCGATGCCCAATTGAGTCAGGTAGCCACCGTCAACCTGGGTGATGAAACCACCGGCATGCAGGTGTTGCGCAGCGGCTATAATATCCGCTGCCGCTGACTTGTGAATCTTGATGCCTTCCAGGCTGGTCGGAGAATTGAACAGCATCAGTACTTTCAGCTCGGCAAGATTTTGCGGTGTATACGACATTTGACTTCCCCGACATATTATTCGATTGCCAGTTTATAACTTGATCGTGCCTGGATGGCCACACTTTTCAATCCGGGAGCACACTATTGGGAGTGAAGCGCGCACAGCAGCGGATCAACGGGAACAGATTGGCGGGTCGCGTGAAACTGGTCCCTTGCAAAACTGTAACCGGGTTAGTTGAGGATCTTGTAGCCGCGATTGCGCAGACAGTTCTTCACCACTTTGCTGCGTTCTTTTTGCGTGTCGCCCGCACTTCCCGCGCCACCGGCGACAGCACCAACGCCAGCCCCGCGCAGGGCTGAGTCGCCACCCCCGACTATCGCTCCGATCAGGCCACCCACCAGGGCCCCTCCTGCGGCTCCCTCGCCGGCCTTCTGTTCGACCTGTGTGGCTATTTGCTCGCATTCAGCGACATCGGTTTCATACTGCGCCATGTCGACACCGGCGGGATCGATGACCGGTTTTGAATTTTTTGCGGCACAGCCGACGATAAGGGTGATGCCGGCAATACTGATAATCTGGTAGATCCGTTTCATTATGCTCTCCGATGGATAAAGCGCTGGCAGCCGGGACTTGTGACCTCAGCGAATTATGGCCGTGAAATTTTACGCTGTCGATGCGCACCAGGCCGGAAGTCACCTGATGAAGACGCGTAATAATGAAATTTCGGCGTTTTTTGACGCGCCCAGGGTCGATTTCGGCTGATTTTGAGCATTTAAAAAAGCAACCTGTGATCCAGTTCCTTTATTGGGATAAAAACGGCCGAAAGGTTAAATTGGCCAATCGAAATAAGGTATTATTCGCGATTCCCAACGCACCAAACAATAATTATAAATACAGATAATGTATGAATTAGGAAACTCTCCGAAGTCACTCATCGAATCACTTGAACTGGTTCGCTTGCACAGTCCTCCCCATATTCTGGGGAAGCTGCTCGATATCTGTAACAATCCGGACGGCAGCACCGAAGAACTCGCAGAAATCATCCGTATCGACGCCGCTCTGACCAGTCGCGTGATCATGGCGGTGAATTCCGTATCCTTCGCGATTGGCGAACCGATCGACAGCATGCAGCGAGCACTAACGCTGCTGGGCCACGATCGCGTCAAGACCATGGTGCTGACCCTGTCGATCCAGCAGCTGTTTTCGGGCCTGATTCCATCGCAGAAGGAATTTGTCTGTAATGCCTGGCTGGATTCGCTTTACTGCGCTGTGTTTGCGCAGGACATTGCCGATAGCCTGGATTATGAATTCCCGCACGATGCTTATCTTGCCGGCCTGCTGCATGATTTTGGCCAGATCGTGTTTGACGCCAAGCATCACGAGCAATACATCGAGGTAGTGAGCCAGGATACCGAGGCTGAAATTATCAAACAGGAAATCCTCAAGTTCGGTACCAGTCATGCTGAGCTGGGCGCGGATATTATCGAGCGCTGGCAAAGCCTGAGTATGACCATCGCCGATGCGGTGCGCTTTCATCATGAAGACGAAGAACAGTTGCGCGGAGCCGATATTCTCTGTCGTATCGTCGCCGAAGCCAGTGAGCTCGCCTGGCACTGGAGTCGTGAGGGCAAGGCTGACGCCAAATGGCAATCCAGGCTCATCGATCAGGATCAGGTCAAGGGGATGTATTCGCGAGTAAAGACTCAGGTCACGAAGGTTGCTGCCACCCTGGATATAGCGGTTACCGGCTCGGGCGGACTGACCCAGCCCCAACTGGCCGGATTTATCGAAAAGGAAACCATCCGCCTGGCGCGCAAGATTCGCGATGCATCCCTGGTCAAAGTGCTGTCCTGCGATTCTGACGCTGCCGTGGTAGCGGACACGCCGCGCCACCTGCTGTCAAAGATAGCCCAGGAAATGCAGTTACTGTTTTCCATCTTCGACCTGGCTTTGCTGATTCCGGATGCACAGAATCCGGATTACCTGTCTTTATACCAGGTAAATCCGGTGCAGCCGGTGAGCCGCTTCTCGATCGACAACAATAACAGCGAAATTATCCGTGGTTTTCTCGAGAAACGCAGCGTCTGGATCGACCCGGAAAAGAAAAATGGACCTGTGTTACCGATATCGGATCGACAAATCATTCGCCGTTTGAATCACGAGATCGTGCTCAGCCTGCCTCTCGGTCACGGTGACCAGGTTGTCGGTGCTATCGTCATCGGTGTTAACCGTGCCCAGCGAAACTCGCTGGATAATCTCTCCAGATTTATCTCGGGTTACCTGAAAAATGTAGCCGACCAGTGGTTTAGTCGCGATCACGCTCTGAGTCAGCAAACCATTGCGGACCACCTGCAGGAAGAGCTGGAACAGCGTGATGTCGACAAGCTGGTGCATGAAATCAGCAATCCATTGAGCGTTATCGGCAATTACATCGACATCATCAAGGGTAATCTCAAATCCGAGGGTGCGGAAAATAACCGTGAGTTCGAAATATTAAAGGAAGAGTTGCAACGTATCGGCGACATCGTGCTGAATTTCAAGGATGCCAAAGACACCGTATCACCCACGGTGTTGCTAAACGATGAGCTGAAGGTTTGTGTGCCGCTTTACGTCAAGTCCGTCAGCCGCAGCAAGGAAGTCGAGATCAAGTGGAACCTCGATGCCAGTGACGCGGAGATCAACATCAGTCGCGACGGTTTGCGCCAGGTTGTGCTCAACCTGGTAAAAAATGCGGTCGAGGCCAAGGCGCGCGATGGGGAAATCATGGTGTCGAGCCATCATTTCGTCAATATTGATGGCAAGGCCTATGCCCAGTTCACCATCGCCGATCGCGGGCGTGGTGTCGATGCGATTACGCGTAACCTGCTGTTTGCGGCTTCGACCAGTACCAAGCGTGGTGCAAATCGGGGCCTCGGGCTGTCGGTGGTAGCCGAGATCCTGGGGAGCTACCATGGGCACATCAAGTATCTTGAAACCGAAGGTGGCGGCGCTTCATTTGAAGTACTGATTCCATTGTTGTTGAATAAATCCGATAATTAGCGGTTATGGAAAATTCATTCGTGAGCTTTAACGAGGACGATTCGCGCTTTGGCCGGCCGGTCTCTTTCCTGGTGGTGGACGATGACGCGCGCGCCCGTCAAAGTCTCAGCATGTTGCTCAAGCGGCAATGGAGTGATATCACCGAGGCCGAAGATGGTGAAGTGGCGATTTCATTGATCGAGCAACGCCAGTTCAAGGTCATTATTCTTGACCTCAACATGCCGAAAAAATCGGGCGACCAGGTGCTGGCGTTCATTCGCGATCGCAAAATCGAGACCACGGTTATCGTCATCAGTGGTGAAACCTCGATCAACAAGGTTACCGAAGCGGTGCGCCTCGGAGCCTATGACATCTTCAAGAAGCCCTATAGTTTCGATGAACTCGAGCATGCGATCCATAATGCGCTTGACAAGGCGCGTGTCGAAGAAGAGAAAACCCAGATTCAGAGTCGCCTCGCGCATTCCGAGCGACTGCATCGCTACATGGTGGATAATTCCCCCGACCTGATCTACATCCTCAACCTGAAAGGCGAATTCAGTTTCGTCAACGACAGCGTTACCAAGCTGCTGGGCTATGACAAGTCCGATTTGCTGGGCAAGCATTACAGCCTGTTCATCGCCGATGAAGATCGAATGAAAGCAGAATACCTGTTTAACGAGCGGCGCCGGGCAAGTCGTTCCAACCGCATGGTTGAGCTGAGCCTCAAATGCAATTCGACCGACCCTTCGAAGCCATTCGACGTCAGTGTGCGTCCTATCGAACTGAATTCCATGGGCATTTACTCGGTCGACATCAAGGACTCAAAAAAGGTCGTTACCTACCAGGGCACTTACGGTGTTGCGCGCGATATCTCCAGTCGCAAAAAGGCGGAAAAGCTGATCACTTTCCAGGCCTACCACGATCTGCTCACTAAATTGCCCAATCGTGCCATGCTGCTGGATAGGCTCGACCTTGCCATCAAACAGTCGGTGCGCACGAAAGAAACCCTGATTGTCATGTTCCTCGACCTGGATCGTTTCAAATTGATCAACGACAGTTTTGGGCATGTGGTTGGCGATCAGTTGCTGGTCGAAGTCGCCGGCCGGCTGAAGCAGGAGATTCGCACCGGTGACACCCTGGCGCGACTCGGCGGCGATGAATTTATGCTGCTGTTGCCGCAACCGACCTCGCGCGAGCAGGCCGAAAGCGTCGCCCAGAAGCTGATCGAAAGTTTGCAGCAACCGTTTTTCCTGAGAAGCAAGGAAGTCTATATCAACGTCAGCATCGGCA
>Ga0316196_10000384_pt1 | contig 16746 bp, 13 predicted proteins | sample Eddsed2cm_MG_FD_204938 | JGI IMG/M metagenome (GOLD analysis project Ga0316196, IMG submission 204938) | Coastal sediment microbial communities from Maine, United States - Eddy sediment 2 cm | ecosystem: Environmental > Aquatic > Marine > Coastal > Sediment | place: USA: Maine | collected... | reverse complement strand
GAAGCCGGCATCCGACTGGCGCGCACCGAAGGCATCATGGTCGGCCCGACCACCGGCGCCTGCCTGCACGCCGCACAGGTCGTGGGCGCAAAAGCCAGCGGAACCGCGGTAGTGATTTCACCGGATGACGCCACCAAGTACGTCAGCGCCTACGCCGAGTACATGGCTTCGAAATAAATCGCTCAGCAGCCCATCGCCGCGAGGATCCGGTCCAGGAATTCGAAGCTGCGGAGTCGCGGCAGGGTGCCCTCCCGGCAGGCCGTCTCCCCGAAGTTGATCGCGGGCGCTTCGCTTGCCGGGGGCCGTAGGGGGTCGAAAATGAGCGAGGGTACCGGGTCTGCCGTATGGGCGCCCGTGTTGCTGTCGGTCGTATGGTCTGAACTCAGGGCCACGACAACGCCAGCGGCGGCCAGCGGCGCCAACGCCCGGTCGAGCCGCTCGAGAAAGTCCCGTTTGGCCAGTGGGTTGCGGTCATGGGCGCAGAGATCGGACGCCTTGACATGCACATAGGCCATATCGTGGTTCTGCAGAGCCGACAGAGCGGCCGCCACCTTGCCTTCCAGATCCGTATCGAGAGCGGCTGTGAATGCAGGGTCCTCCACCGTGTCGAATTCGAACAGGCGGGCCAGACCCAGCACGGTATTACAGCCCGCCACGACCGCGGCGCTCAATCCCAGCGTTTCGAGCCGATTGGCGGGGCGGAACCAGGTTCCCGCTCCGCGTGTGATCACGCCGCTGGCCACCGGCTTGCCAGCGGAACGCCGCGCGCGATTGACCGGATGCCCGACCAGCCGCCGGTGTGCTTCGCGCAGAAAGTCGTTGATCTTGTTGGCCGTCAAATCGGCTGCCGGCCGCAGCGGTCGTGAATCGAGCACAAAACCGGGGTGGCCCGCGTCACCCGGGTCCGTATCGCTAACCGCTGCATCGAGACCGGGCCCGCTCAGTACGAGTACGCCACGGTGCTGATCGGTCGGTCGAAATTCGGCCCGAATGCCATCACCCAACTCGATGCCGTCGATCGCCTCGGCCAGCACGTCCACCTGCGCGGTGATGCGCCCCGCCCTGCGATCCGTGACCCACAACCCGCCCGACCGCTCTTCGATGGTGGCGAAGTTGGCGCGCACGGCGACCTCTCCCTCCTGCAGACGGCGGCCGGCTCCGGAAGCCTCCACGGGCCCGCGATGCAGCGCCCCGGCCTGTTCCGGCGACAAGCCGAGCAGCAGCCCGACGCCCGAGTCGGTGTTGGGAATTTCGCCTGGCAGTATCGGGTCGACCAGGCCATGGCAGCCTGCGGCCGCCATGGCGTCCAATACCGGCGTCCGCGCGGCCTCCAGCGGCGTCTGCCCATCGAGGCAGTCGACAGGCAGGTCACCGAGTCCGTCAATGATAAGGACCACCGCTTTTTGTCGGACCGAGGTCAACGGAATTTTCCTGCAAACCGCGCAGTTGGGGTTTTCTTCCCAACCACGGCTTCAGCCTGCCAGCCCGGAAGCAAAGTCCCGCCAACTGCCCGCGGCAGCGCGCTCAGCCATGCCCTGCAACGCCTCTCCGAATACACCCGCCGGCGTGCCGGAGAAATGCCTGGCAAGTTCCTGGTTCACATGCAGAACGATCTGCAAAACGGCCCGGTCCTTGTCCTGGTTGGTGATGATGGGCACTTCGCAGCGGTCGGCTTCGGAAAGCAGGAAAGACTGCAGGGTCCAGATGGACTCGAACTTGTTGAGGTAGCGCTTGGCCCTCCGTTGCGGCACCAGGGTGCCACGGCCGCGTAAGCGTGCTTTGAGTTCCTTGGAGCGGAGAACCGCCAGCGTGACGTGCGCGACGATGGCATTGGAGTCCTGCGGTGCCCGCTTCAGGAGGTCCGGATGGGCGTGCACTCCCTCGAGGATAATGGGAACACTCTCCTCGGCGGCACGCTGCAGGACTGCTTCACAGGCCACAGCCAGCAGTTCCACCTGACTGCGGTAACCGTCGGCGATCAGCTGCTCCCGACTGCGGTCCTGCTTGTTCTCTATGGGCAACTCCTTCCAGGCGTTGAACGATGAAGTATGCAGCACCGGCAACAAGCGCTGCGGGATCATCATGCGCATCACCTCGCGCAACATGTCGGTGGACTGAATGCGCACGATGTCCAGCAAGTGGGCCACCTCGGTGGCGATGGTGCTCTTGCCGGTACCCACCGCGCCACAGATCATCAACACCAGAGGGCGCGCACTGTGTTGGAACTCCGACCAGACCAGGTAGCGCTCGGCCGCCTTTTTGGATACTTCCTGCTGCAGGCACAGGTAAGTGAGGTAACCCAGTTCCTGCGTCGAAATCGAGCTGATGCCCGCGGTCAGCAGTTGATCGAATATGAACGCGGTGACCTGTTCCGCCTTCTCCAGTTTCATGCCGCTCGCCTGCAGGTCGCGCTCATGTTTGCCACGTGAGAAAGCGCTCACGGCACCGTCCGGTCCGGCCACCTGGATCCGCGCGGGCGCCACGGCCGGAACGCGGTAAAGCTCGAGGGCATCTTCGAGGCCGTCCCGCTGCAGCATCGCGCTGACACGCCGACGCAGATCCCTGGATTCAATCTCACCCATGTCTGACAGCTCGTCGCGAACACGACTGGCCAGCTTGAAGGCTTCTTCAAAATCGAGGCCGGCTTCCAGCAGACTGCGGATCAGGATGCCGCGCAGGAACGGCACCCGTGTACTTTCCTTCTGGTTGATGACGATGGTTTTCAATCAATGCCCCTGCAGGCGCGCCGTTCAGGCGCGCGTTCCGAATGACCTGTACCACGGGATTATCCGTGTTGGGCGTTGATTCACGCAAGCGCGGCTCTTTCGCGGCTGAAACTGACAGTGAATGTGTTATCTTTCTGGGTTGTTGAATGGCGCCGTCATCTGCGCGCGTGAGGGCCACATGTTTCAAACTGTCGAACTGGGCATCAAGGTTTCCAAGAAAGAATTCAAGGAACGGGAACTGGTTTTACGGGAAAACCTGCTGGGACTGCAGCACCGGTTGCAGAACGAAGGGAAGTTTCCGGTCATCGTCGATTTTGCCGGCGTGCGAGGTGCCGGCAAGGGCACGTCCATCAACTTGCTCAACAAGTGGATGGACACCCGCTGGATCGTGACCCACGCGTATACCGATCCTTCGGACGAAGAGCGTGAACGGCCCACCTTTTGGCGCTTTTGGCGGCACCTGCCGCCAAAAGGGCAGCTCGGCATCCACCTGAGCGGCCGCTATTCCCGGCCGCTGCTCAATTACGTCTACGGCAACATCAGCCCGGATGAGTTCAAGCATGAGCTCGACCGCATCAACAATTTCGAGAAGGCGCTGGCGGACGACGGTGCGCTGGTGCTCAAGTTCTGGATGCACATCAGCCAGAAAGTGCAGCGCAAGCGACTGAAGATGCTGGAAAAGGACCCATTGCGAAGCTGGCGCATGTCGCCGGTCGACTGGGCGCACTACGACATGTACGACAAGTTCATCGAGGCGGCTGAACAGATCATTTCGCACACCAACACCGGCCACGCGCCCTGGGAAATCATCGAAGGCGAGGACTTCAACTACCGCAGCCTGCGCGTCGGCGAGGTGCTCCAGCTGATGCTGGAGCGGCACCTGACCCGTGAGCCGATCCGGCAGAAGTACCTGGCCGAGATGCGCGAGGAGGTGCACAAGAAAGTGGTCGAAGCGAGCCTCGGCAACAGCACCCAGGCCAAAAGCATGACGATCCTCGACGGATTGGACTTTTCGCTGGCGTTGGACAAAAAGGACTACAAACGCGAGTTGGCGGCCTGCCAGGCCCGGCTGGCGGGCCTGCACCAGAAGGCGGCATCGAAAAAGATCTCTGTCATCCTCGTCTTTGAAGGCCCGGATGCCGCCGGCAAGGGTGGCATCATTCGCCGCATTACCGAAGCCCTGGACGCTCGTTATTACAAGGTTTTTCCCTTCGCGGCTCCGACCGATGTCGAGAACGCCCATCACTACCTGTGGCGCTTCTGGAACTGCGTCGGGCGTGCCGGGCGCATGGGCATATTCGACCGCAGTTGGTACGGCCGGGTGTTGGTCGAGCGGATCGAACGCTTTGCCGGAGACGACGAGTGGCGCCGGGCCTTCGCCGAGATCAACGACTTCGAAGACCAGTTGATCGAGCACGGTATCGTGCTGCTGAAGTTCTGGCTGCAGATCAGCAAGGATGAGCAGTTGCGGCGCTTCAAGGAACGCGAGGAGACCCCCTACAAGAGCTGGAAACTCGGTGAAGAGGACTGGCGCAACCGTGAGCGCTGGGACGACTATGCGCTGGCGGCACACGAAATGATCAAGCAGACTTCCGTGCAGAAGTCGCCGTGGATCCTGGTGGAAAACGAAAACAAATATTACGGCCGCATCAAGGTGCTGAAGGCCGTGTGCGATGCCCTCGAAAAAGCGGTGCCGGTTCGGGAATACGAGGCGGAAGCGTGAGCAGGGCGAAGTTTCCCGGACATTCCCACTACCAGAGTTTTCCCGAGGTCAGCAACCGCTACCCGCTGATCGCACCCGGCGACCCACCGCCCTTCATGACTTACAACGACCATGCCCGGGCGGCGGTCCTGCTGGTGGCCGACCACGCCAGCCCATTTTTCCCGGCGGCACTGAACCAGCTTGGCCTCGCGGACTGGGTGCTTGAGCGCCACGTGGCCTGGGACATCGGCTCCGATCAGCTAACGCGGTTCCTCGCCGACGAACTCGACGCGCAGGCGGTGTTGGCCGGATTCTCGCGGCTTATCGTGGATCCCAACCGCAAGCTGGACGATCCCTCGGCATTCGCCGAGATCAGCGACGGCATCGCGATCCCGGGCAACCTCGAACTGGACGACGAACAGAAGTCATTGCGTGTGCAGTCTTTTTTTCAGCCATACCACGACGCGATCTCGGCGCGTTTGGATGGCATCCGGACGCGCGTCGTCGCCCCGGCGTTCATCTCGGTGCATACCTGCACACCGGTTTTCGATCGCGTGGTGCGCCCCTGGCACATCGGCATCATGTGGGACCAGGACCCGCGCATCCCGGTGCCGCTGATGGAAAACCTCAGGCGCATGGACGGCATCTGCATCGGTGACAACGAACCCTACTCGGGTCGCCACCCGCATGACTTCACCGTCGACTTTCATGCCGAACGGCTTGGCCTGCCCCACGTCGGTATAGAAGTGCGACAGGATCTGGTCAGCGACGACGAAGGCGCCCGAAAGTGGGCAGGGATCCTGGCCGCTGCGCTGAGTCCGGTCCTGGCCGACGAGACATTATTCCGGCAACTTGGGGAAGACCTGCCGGCCAGTGCCGCGGAGGGGGCAGCGACAGCGAGGGTATGCCCGTGAGTGATGCTGACAACAACCGGATTCTCGAAGCGTTCGTCGACGAACAACGACCGGTGCTGGTCGCGGTCGATTTCTCCGAGGACTCCCGGGCGGCCGTCCTGTGGGCCAGCGCGTTTGCGGCCCGGGTCGGTGGCCGGCTGGTCCTGCTGCACGTCGTTCATGACCCGGCCGACCAGCCCGGTTATTACCGTTCCGTCGGTATGAAGCCACCGCAGACCATGGAGCAGGCCGCCGCGGGCATGCTTGACGATTTCGTCGCGCGACTCAAAGCCGAGCATCCCGAGCTGGCCACTCTACATTCCGCCGAGCACAAGCTGCTGAGCGGCCTGCCTCCCGGACGCATTGCGGAGGCTGCCGAACTCCTGCATGCCAGGTTGATCGTGATCGGCAGCCGCGGCATGACGGGTCTGCCACACCTGTTGCAGGGATCGGTGTCCGAGCGCGTTGTGGAACTGGCCAATGGTCCCGTAGTGGTGATCAAGGCCGAGGAAAATCAGCGCATCGCGGCCAAGAAGCGCAAGCAAGAGAAGAAGCAGAAGAAAAAACGCGAAAAACAACAGGGAAAGCAGTCCACCAGTGCGCTCAGGTCACCGGAGGACGCAGCGCAAGAGCGCGACGTGAGGGGGCCGGATCTCGCAGATGGCTAACCCGTTCACCAGTTTCGAACTGTGGGCGGGACTGTTTGGCGGACTGGCCCTGTTCCTGTTCGGCATGGACATCATGACGCAAGCCCTCAAGTCGGCCGCGGGCGACTACATGAAGGACTTGCTCAGCAAGCTGACCCGCAATCGCCTGGTGGGTGTTGGCGTGGGTGCGTTCGTCACGGCCATCATCCAGTCATCTTCGGTAACCACTGTGCTCCTGGTCGGCTTCATTTCCGCCGGGCTTATGTCCATGTCGCAAAGTGTCGCCGTCATCATGGGCGCCAACATCGGCACCACCATCACGGCTCAGATCCTGGCCTTCAAGGTCACCAAGCTGGCGCTGCCTATCATCGCGGTTGGTTTTGGCGTTGCCTTCACGGCCAAGCGTAACGAGTGGCGTCAGATTGGCATGATGATTCTCGGTCTCGGCATGGTCTTTTATGGCATGAGCGTGATGAGCGATGGCCTGCACCCGCTGCGCGCCTATCAACCGTTCATCGACTTCATGCTCAACCTGCAAAACCCGTTGCTTGGCGCCGTTGTCGGCATGGCCTTCACTGCATTGGTGCAGTCCTCTTCGGCGACCACCGGCATTCTCATCGTCATGGCCTCGCAGGGCTTGATCTCACTGGAACCGGCCATTGCCATCGCCCTGGGGGCGAATGTCGGGACCTGTGTCACGGCCGGCCTGGCGGTTATCGGCAAGCCGCGCGAAGCCGTGCGAGCGGCCGTCGTGCACACCCTGTTCAACGTGACCGGTGTCCTCATCTGGATTGGCCTCATCCCGCAACTCGCACAACTCGCGGAATGGATGTCTCCCGTCGCCGAAGGACTGAGCGGCGTGGATCACGTGGCTGCTGAAACCCCGCGGCAGATCGCCAATGTGCACACCTTCTTCAACATCGCCAACACAGTACTGCTGCTTGGTTTTACAACCCAGATCGCGCGCCTGGTCGAGTGGCTCATCCCGGACCGGCCCATAACCCCAGACGAGGCCTCGACGCCCAAGTACCTGGACAGCTCGCTGCTGACCACGCCCGCCATCGCGCTCGAGGCCGCTCGATTGGAAATCGGTCGGCTCGGCGAGCGCGTCAGCGAAATGGTGTCGGCCATCATGCCTGCCGCGATCAGTGGCACCCGGTTGCAGTTGGAGAAGGTCGCGGCGATGGACAAGTCGGTAGACGCCTTGCACATTGCGATTATCGAGTTTCTGGGCAAGGTCAGCAGCGCCAAGCTGAGTTCGCGCCAGTCCAACGAACTGATGCAGTTGGCTGAGGCTGCAAACGACCTCGAGCACATCGGGGACCGCATCGCCACCAGCATGGTGACTTCGGCGCGCAAACGCATCGACGAGGATGTCAGCGTATCGCCGCAGACGGCGCAGATGCTTACCGAGTACCACGCTTTCGTTGTTACCGCCCTGCAAGATGCATTGCAAGCCATCATCAAGGAAGACGCTCAGCTCGCCAAAGAAGTCAGTCAACGCAAGAAGAGCTTCCACGAATTGTCCAGGCGGTTCGTCGAGCACGGCTTTGGACGCCTGACGGCCGATGAGCCCAACCGGCTCAGAACCTATGCCCGCGAAATGGAAGTCATGGAAATACTCGATGGGGTATTCACCATTGTCCGACGCATCGCGCGCAGTCAACAGAAGCTCAAACGCTGATCAGCGCCCTGCCTGCCCAGCTGTTCCCTCCAGTACGCAAAGGCTCGTTCAAAGAGACGCGATGACGGCCAGCCGTTCCGCCGCCTGCCGCAGAGTTGTGTCCTTTTTGGCAAAGCAGAATCGAATGACGCGCTGATCCGGTGCGTTTTCATAAAAAACCGAAATGGGTATCGCCGCGACGCCATGCTCCTGCGTCAGCCAGGCGGCGAATTCCCGATCCGGAGCATCGTTGACCCTGCTGTAATCCGCCAACTGAAAAAAGGTCCCGCGCGATGGCAGCAGGTGGAAGGGCGAAGGCTTCAGCAGATCGCGAAACAGGTCCCGTTTACGCTGATAGAACGCAGCCAGATCCAGGTGGTGCCTTGGGTGATCCCGCAGGTAATCGGCCAGTGCATACTGCAGCGGCGTGGTCGTGCTGAAGTTGATGAACTGATGGATATTCAGGAACGCGTCGGTCAGTTCCGCCGGCGCCACGCAATAGCCGATGCGCCAGCCCGTCACGTGATAGGTCTTGCCGAACGAAAAAATGCAGAAACTGCGCTGCGCCAGATCCGGGTAGCGCAACAGGCTCAGGTGCTCGCGGCCGTCGAACACGAGATGCTCGTAGACTTCGTCGGACAACAGCAGGATGTCGTGGCGATCGATGACTTCCCGCAGCGCCTCGATATCCTCCGGGGCGAGCACGGCGCCGGTCGGGTTGTGCGGCGAGTTCAGCATGATCATCCGCGTGCGGTCCGTGATGGTGTCTCGCACACGCTGCCAGTCAATGCGGAAGTGGGGCGACTGCAACGGAATACGCCGCGCCACTCCGCCGTTCAGCCGGATGCCGGGCTCATAGGTATCGTAAGCCGGGTCAAAGACGATCACCTCGTCGCCGGGGTGGATGATTGCGGTCAAGGCACAATATATAGCCTCCGTCGCACCCGGGGTGACCACGACCTGGCGCTCCGAGTCCACCATGCAGCCGTACAAGGCCCCCACTTTGGCTGCAATCTGTTCCTTCAATTCGGGAACACCGGCCAGCGGGGCATACTGGTTATGACCCTGCCCAAGGTGCCGCGCTACCGCGTCGTGCAGTTCCCGCGGGCCGTCGAAATCGGGATAACCCTGCGACAGGTTCACAGCGCCGAAGTCCTGCGCCATTTTCGACATGACAGTGAAGATCGTCGTGCCGGCTTCGGGAAGTTTGTTAGTGTAGGTCAAGGGAAGACGAATTCATCCTGTCTGGTTCGGCCCTTCCAAGTATATAAAACCTAACTTATCCTGCACGCTCTGAACCTATCGGCGCAATCAAGGGAAAGCCCCGCGAACGTGACAGTCTTATTCCAACAATTCTTCCGCTCCCTGCTCCGCAGCTTCCAGGACCTGTTGCCGATCATCCTGGTGATCGGTTTTTTCCAGCTGGTCGTGCTGCGGCAGCCGGTACCGGAGCTCGGCCAGATTCTGCTGGGCGGCCTGATGGTGTTGCTCGGGCTGACTCTGTTCGTGCAGGGATTGCAGATGGCGCTGTTCCCGCTGGGCGAGGAGATGGCTTACAGCTTCGTCAAGAAAGGCAACCTCTGGTTTCTGCTGCTGTTCGCCTTCACGCTGGGATTTGGCACAACGGTGGCCGAGCCAGCCCTGATCGCGATTGCCGACGAAGCCGCCGGGATCGCCGCCGAGGGCGGCGTGATCGAGAACATTGAACCGGCGCGCACTGCCTATGCCGGCGGCTTGCGGCTGGTCGTCGCGCTGGCGGTCGGGATTGCCTTGCTGGTCGGTGTCATCCGCATCCTCAAGGGCTGGCCCGTGCAGTACCTGATTATAGGCGGCTACGTGGGCGTGGTGGTGATGACCGCCTTCGCTCCGCCTGAAATCATCGGGATCGCTTACGACTCGGGCGGCGTCACCACGTCTACGGTCACGGTGCCGCTGGTAGCGGCGCTGGGCATCGGTCTGGCCAGCAGCATCCGCGGGCGCGACCCATTGGTCGACGGCTTTGGCCTGATCGCCTTCGCCTCGCTAACGCCCATGATCTTCGTCATGGCGTACGGCATGATGTTCTGAGGGCGGGACCGATGGACGAACTCATTCATTTTGGACAGACGGCACTGGGCCTGATCAGGGATGTGCTGCCGATCGCGGTCATCCTGATCGGCTTCCAGGTACTGATTCTGCGGCGGCCCATTCAGAACCCATTACGGGTGGGGCTCGGGCTGGTAATGGTCCTGCTGGGCCTGGCCCTGTTCCTGGAGGGCCTGGAACTGGCCCTGTTCCCACTCGGCCGGCTGATGGCGGAGCAGTTGACGGCCCCGGCCTTCCTGTTCGGCGAAGGCACCGAGGCCATTCTCGAGTTCAGCTGGTCGGATTACATCTGGGTCTACCTGTTCGCCGCAGCCATTGGCTTCGCTACCACGGTGGCCGAACCGGCCCTGATCGCGGTCTCGATCAAGGCGAACCAGGTATCCGGCGGCACGATCACGGTCAATGGGCTGCGCTTCGCCGTGGCCGTCGGAGTGGCCTTTGGCGTCGCACTGGGCGCCTTTCGGATCGTGACCGGAACGCCGCTGCATTGGTACATCATCACGGGCTACGTCGTCGTCATTATCCAGACCGTGTTTGCTCCGCGGGCCATTATCCCCCTCGCCTACGATTCAGGCGGCGTCACGACTTCAACGGTCACGGTTCCACTGGTCGCGGCCCTGGGCCTCGGCCTGGCCGAGACCATCCCGGGCCGCAGCCCCCTGCTCGATGGTTTTGGCCTGATCGCTTTTGCCAGTCTCTTCCCCATGATCTCGGTCATGGCCTATGCACAGATCAGTGCGTGGCGCACACGCAGAGTGCGGGAAGCGAATTCCAGTTCCAGTGACAACCTGTAAAGAGAGGTAACAACGATGCATTTTAAGCTGATAGTCGTGATGGTCGAGGATCGACATACCAACGAAATCCTCGCCGCCGCGCGTGAGGAAGGCGCCACCGGCGCCACGGTTCTGAACCAGGCGCGTGGCGAAGGGCTGAGTCCGACCAAGACCTTCCTCGGCCTGGCTGTGGGCAACCAGGTCGATGTGATCCTGATGCTGGTCGAAGAGCATTTGAGCCGCCACGTACTGGAAACCATTGCACGCGTCGGTAAATTCGACGAGACTTCCGGCACCGGGATCGCGTTCCAGGTCGATGTAGAGGACGCGATCGGCGTCCGGCACCAGATCCAGGCGCTCGAAGGTACCTTGGAGGAGATCATATGAAACCGACGAAACCCATCGTGCGGGTGCGCGAAGTCATGAAAAGCGGCCTGGATATCGTGGATGGCATGGTGACCGTCGGCGAGGCCCTGCGCAACATGAAACACCCCGAAACCCGGACCCTGATCGTGAACAAGCGCCACGAGGACGACGAGTACGGCGTGGTCATGTTTCGAGACGTGGCGAAAAGCGTTCTGGCGCCCGACTTGTCTCCGGAACGCGTCAATATGTACGAGATCATGTCCAAGCCGGTGATGGGGGTGGATCCGCAAATGGACGTCCGCTACTGCATCAAGTTGTTCGATCGCTTTGGACTTTCGCGCGCACCGGTGATTGAGAACGGCCAGATCATCGGCCTGGTGAGCTATACGGATATCGTGCTCAAAGGCGTGATGCTGCAGGACTGACCGAAGGACAAATAGAATGGTTGCCATCCTGGAAAAAGAAGACCTCAAGCGGAGCATCCTCAAGCGGCTGGTGTATTCCGTCGGCAAGGACACCGATTTCGCCGTGCCGCGTGATTGGTGCGTAGCGCTGACGCTGGCCGTGCGTGAACGCCTGATGGACCGCTGGATGGCGACCACCAAGAGGGTTTACCACAGCGACGCCAAGCGGGTTTACTACCTGTCCATGGAGTTCCTGATCGGCCGCCTGCTGGCCGATACCATGCTGAACCTCGGCATGACGGACCTGTGCCGGGCGGCCCTGGAAGACCTCGGGGTCGACCTGGACGAAATCCTTCAGGAGGAACCCGATGCCGCGCTCGGCAACGGCGGCCTGGGACGGCTGGCGGCCTGCTTCATGGACTCGATGTCCACGCTGGGCATCGCCGCTTATGGCTATGGCATCCGCTACGAACATGGCCTGTTCCGTCAGCATATCGCCGAAGGCTGGCAGATCGAGGAAGCAGAAGAATGGCTGATCCAGGGCGGTAATCCCTGGGAACTCAACCGCTCCGAGGTCCGCTACCTCATACCCTTCGGCGGTGCGGTCAACATAGATGCCAACGGGCCGGAACGTTGGCATGCCGCAGAGCAGGTGATCGCCATCGGCAGCGACATGGCGATCCCCGGCTGGGGCGCGCAGCACGTGAACACCCTGCGCCTGTGGTCGGCGAAACCGGCCCAGATGTTCGACCTGTCGCAGTTCAACGTCGGGAATTACCTGCAGGCGGCAGCGCACGAAGTGCTGGCCGAAACCCTGTCCCGCGTGCTCTACCCGGATGACTCGACTCCACAAGGGCGCGAATTGCGCCTCAAGCAGGAGTATTTCTTCACCTCCGCCTCGCTGCAGGACCTCGTGCGCCGCTACCTGGCCACGCACACGGACCTGGCCGCCCTGCCCGACCATGCCGCGGTCCAGCTCAACGACACCCATCCGGCCGTCGCGGTCCCGGAACTGATGCGCTTGCTGGTGGACGTCCACGGCATGTCCATGAAGGAGGCGTTCGCGATAACCCGCAACTGCATTTCCTACACCAACCACACGCTGTTGCCCGAGGCGCTGGAACGCTGGCCGCTGGAGATGTTTGGCCGGGTCTTGCCGCGCCACCTGCAGATCATCGAGCAGATCGACCGCTATTGTGTCGAGGAGATCAGTCGCTCTGCCGAGGACGTACAACCCGAAGCGGTGTGTGCGCTGGATTACCACGACGGCAACGGCGGATCCGTGCGCATGGGCAACCTGGCTTTTATCGGTAGCCACCATGTGAACGGTGTTTCCGAGCTGCATACCGAGCTCATGGCGCAAACGGTTTTCAGGGACCTGCATCGCGTTTATCCCGGACGCATAGTGAATATGACCAACGGCATCACGCCGCGACGCTGGCTTTACAACTGCAATGAAGAACTGTCGAACCTGATCACCGAGGTGATCGGCCAGGGCTGGGTGGGCGACCTCGAGCAACTCACCGAGTTGCGCAGCCATGCCGACGACAGCGTCTTTCTCGATGCCTTCGCGCAGGCCAAGCGCACCAACAAGGAACGCCTGGCCGCCGGCATCCGTCACCTGACCGGCATGAAAGTCAACCCGGACGCGATGTTCGACGTGCAGATCAAGCGCATCCATGAATACAAACGGCAGCTGCTCAATGCGCTGCAGATCGTGGCGCGCTACCAGGCGATTCTGGCTGACCCGAACGCCGACTGGCTGCCGGTGGTGAAGATTTTCAGCGGCAAGGCGGCGCCCAGTTACACGATCGCCAAGCTGATCATCAAGCTGATCAATGACATTGCCGCCACGGTCAACAACGACCCGGCCATCGGCGATCGGCTCAAGGTCGTCTACGTACCCAACTACAACGTCTCGCGCGCCGAGATCATCATCCCGGGAGCAGACCTGTCCGAGCAGATCTCGACCGCCGGCATGGAAGCCTCGGGCACCGGCAATATGAAGCTGGCGCTGAACGGAGCACTGACCATCGGCACGCTCGATGGCGCCAACGTGGAGATCATGCAGCACGTCGGCGAGGAGAACATCTTCATCTTCGGTTTGACCGCCGAACAGGTGGCGGCGCGCCGCCGCGAGGGCTATCAGCCCATGCAGATCATCCAGGAAACCCCTCGCCTGGAAGCGGCCCTGGCGGAGATTGCCAAGGGCTCGTTTTCGGATGGCGACACCGAGCGCTTCAAGCCCCTGGTCGACGGCATCCTGCACAGCGACTATTTCATGCTGGCGGCAGACTTTGGCGACTACCTGGCTCGTCAGCGGGACGTCGGCGCCGCCTTCAGGGACAAGCGGCGCTGGTTCCGCTCAGCCGTGTTGAACACGGCCAACGTAGGCTGGTTCTCATCGGACCGCACGATCCGTCAATACGACGAACAGATCTGGCGCTCGACGCCAGCGCTGTGGGATCAGGACTGAAGACGCAGCACGACACCGCCCAGCGGCGGCAGCGTGATGCACATGCTGTGCTCCCGGCCCCGGAACGGCACGGCCTCCGACTCGACCGAGTGGCCGTTGAGAAGGCCCGAGCCGCCGTAGCGCTGCGCGTCTGAATTGAGGACCTCCAGCCAGGTGCCCGCACAGGGGGCCGGAATCCGGTAGTCGTGCCGCGGAACCGGGGTGAAACTGAGCACCACGGCCAGGGTTTCGCCGGCGCTGCGCCGCAGGAATGAAATGACGGACTGTTCGCTGTCGTCGCCACTGAGCCATTCGAAGCCGCGTGAGTCACAGTCCCATTCCGACAACGCGGGATGTGCCGCCTGCAAGCGATTGAGGTCGGCAAGCAAAGTTCCCACGCCGGCCGGCAGGGCCTGGTTACCGCGCTCCCACTCCAGGGCGGTTTTCGCGTTCCACTCCCCGGTTTGGGCCAATTCGCCCCCCATGAACAGCAACTGCTTGCCGGGATAGGTCCACTGGTAGGTATACAGGAGCCGAAGATTGGCGAATTTCTGCCAGTCATCCCCGGGCATCTTGCCAAACAGGGACTTCTTGAGGTGGACCACTTCGTCGTGCGACAGCGGCAGCATGAAATTCTCGTCGAAGGCGTAGACCGGCCCGAACGTCAGCAGGTCCTGATGGTACTTGCGATGCACAGGCTCTTTGGCGAAATAGTCCAGCGTGTCGTGCATCCAGCCCATGTTCCATTTCAGGCCAAAACCCAGGCCTCCGGACGATGTCGGCCGGGTAACGCCCGGCCAGGCGCTGGATTCCTCGGCGATCATCACGGAACCGGGGCATTCCTGCCCGACCGCTTCGTTGAGCTGCCGCATGAAATCGATGGCCTCCAGGTTCTCGTTGCCGCCATAGCGGTTGGGCAGCCACTGCCCTTCTTCGCGTGAAAAATTGAGATAAAGCATCGAGGCGACCGCATCCACGCGGATGCCGTCGAGGTGGAACTCCTGCAGCCAGTAGATTGCACTGGACACCAGGAAGCTGCGCACTTCCTGCCGTTCAAAGTTGAAAACCAGAGTGCCCCAATCGGGGTGCCCGGCCTTGATGGGCTCGTGGTACTCATACAGTGCCGTGCCGTCGAACGCGGCCAGGGCGAAGTCATCACGCGGGAAATGCGCCGGCACCCAGTCCAGCAGGACCCCGATGCCATGACGGTGAAAGTGGTCGACGAAATACCGGAAGTCGTCCGGCGAGCCGAAGCGGCTGGTGGGCGCAAAATAGCCGGTGGCCTGGTAACCCCAGGAGTCGTCCAGCGGGTGTTCCATGATGGGCAGCACTTCGATATGCGTGAAACCCAGGTGCTTCACGTAATCGCACAGCTCGTGGGCCAGTCGCCGGTAGCCCATGAAACTGCCATCCTCGTTGCGGCGCCAGGAGCCAAGATGCACTTCGTACACCGACATGGGCCGGGCGTGCCAGCCGCCCGCCTGCTTGGCGCGCTGCCAATCTTCATCATCCCAGCCGTGCAAAGCCGGTCCTGCGACAAGGCTTGCGGTGCCGGGGCGGTACTCGCTGGCGCGCGCATAGGGGTCTGCCTTGACGTGCAAGCCACCGGTTTCCCGGTTGCGAATCTCGAACTTGTAACGGCCCTCACCCAGGCCCGGGATGAACAGCTCCCAGATGCCCTGCCCGGCATGCTTGCGCATGGGGTGGCACCGCCCGTCCCAATCGTTGAAGTCGCCTATCACGCTGACGCGCTCCGCATTCGGCGCCCAAACGGAAAACAGTGTGCCCTCGACCTCACCCGCCAGGTGGCGACGGGCGCCCAGCAGGTTCTGTGCGTGGCGGTGATGGCCGGCATGAAAGGCGTCCATGTCCCCGACCTGCAATTGTGGCCAGAAACTGTAGGGATCGCAGCTCTCCTGGCGGCTGGCCTGGTCGGTCTCGCGTATGACCCGGTAGTGCGGGGGCAGCTCGCCCGGAACTGCGTGGTATTCAAACAGGTCGGTGCCCGGCAGCCGGTGCATCGGGCGTGAATCGTCTTCGATCCAGGCCTCCCGCGTGCGGGGCAGGAAACAGCGGATGATCTCTCGCTCGGCAGTGGCGTGGCGCCCCAGGACCGCGAACGGATCACCGTGCGAGCCAGAGGCCAGCGCAACGAGGTCTGGTGAGTCGGCGGCCATGCTGAAATCAAACTTCTTTGACCTGGACCGTTTTTTCATTCGCTCTTTCACTGTATGGTCATGTTAGGGGCGTAAAGGTAGTATATCCGGCTTGCGGCGCTTGAACGCCGGAATACCTTTACATGGTTCGACCGAGCACTACGCTACGCAGCCGACAGGAGCGCTGGATGCATCCCAGAAGATCAGGCCGTTTCGTCAGCCGCCTGACCCGCAGCACCATGGCCATGATCATGGCCGGCGGGCGGGGGTCGCGGCTGGAAGATCTGACCGAGTCGCGGGCCAAGCCGGCGACCCCGTTTGGCGGCAAGTTCCGGATCATCGACTTTCCGCTCTCCAATTGCGTCAATTCGGGGATCCGCCAGGTCTACGTGCTCACGCAGTACAAGGCGCATTCGCTCATCCAACACATACAGCGTGGCTGGGGCTATCTCCGTGGCGAGTTCGGAGAATTCATCCAGATCGTCCCTGCCCAGCAGCAGATCGGTAGCCACTGGTACCTCGGTACGGCCGACTCGATTTACCAGAACCTGAACCTTATCCGCGAAGCAAGCCCTGAGCACGTGCTGATCCTGGCCGGCGACCACATCTACAAGATGGATTACGGCCCGATGATCGCGGCCCACACGGAAAACAAGGCCGATATCACCGTGGGCGTGATCCAGGTGCCGCTGCACGAAGCGACGGGCTTTGGCGTGATGACCATCGATGAAAAAAATCGCGTGATTCGCTTCGACGAGAAACCCGTGAACCCGCAGCCCGTTCCCGGCAATCCCGAGGTCGCCATGGCCTCGATGGGGATTTACGTGTTCAACCGGGAGTTCCTGCTCGAAACGCTCGAGAAGGACGCAGTCAATC
>Ga0316196_10000383_pt1 | contig 16767 bp, 13 predicted proteins | sample Eddsed2cm_MG_FD_204938 | JGI IMG/M metagenome (GOLD analysis project Ga0316196, IMG submission 204938) | Coastal sediment microbial communities from Maine, United States - Eddy sediment 2 cm | ecosystem: Environmental > Aquatic > Marine > Coastal > Sediment | place: USA: Maine | collected... | reverse complement strand
GGCTGTCGAGCCGCCCGAACTGGAGACCCGGGTCGCTATCCTGATGAAAAAAGCCACCCAGGCACGAGTAGACCTGCCGCCCGATGCCGCATTTTTTATTGCCCAGAGAATTCGATCTAATGTCAGGGAGTTAGAGGGTGCACTGAAGAGAGTGATAGCGAGCGCCCACTTCACAGGGAAACCCATCGATATTGAGCTGATTAAGGAAGGCCTTAAGGACCTCCTTGCGCTGCAGGACAAGCAGGTGAGCATGGATAATATCCAGCGCACCACAGCGGAGTATTACAAGATCAAAGTGGCGGACCTGATGTCCCGGCGACGCAGCCGTTCCGTGGCCAGGCCAAGGCAGATGGCGATGGCGCTGGCCAAGGAGCTGACTAACCACAGTTTGCCGGAAATTGGCGACAGCTTTGGGGGCAGAGATCACACGACAGTGTTGCACGCATGTCGTAAAATCAAGGAACTTCGTGAAACTAATGCAGACATTCGCGAAGATTACAAAAACTTGTTGCGCTCGCTTACAACTTGAGCAGACAACAAGAAAACTTTGTTATATAAGTTCGGGCCGACGCTGCGTAGTGAAACGGCGGCTGGTGATAATAACGGATAGTCGTAGTTAAGGAATAACACCTATATGAAGTTCAGTATTTCTCGGGACGCTCTTATCAAGCCGTTGAATCTGGTGGCTGGTGTGGTAGAGCGTCGTCAGACGCTGCCAATCCTGGCAAATGTGTTGATGGTCCTTGATGGTGATCGTCTGTCTCTTACAGGTACAGATCTGGAAGTGGAGTTGGTGGGTCGTGTGCAACTGGCTTCAGCCGGAGAGTCCGGTGAGGTTACGGTTCCGGCGCGAAAGCTGGTGGATATCTGCAAATCACTACCCGAGGGCAGCGACATCCAGTTCAGCATGCAGGAAAGCAAGGTAACAGTGAAGTCCGGGCGCAGTCGTTTTACCCTCTCTACCCTGTCTGCCCGGGAGTTCCCCAATGTCGAGGACAGCATGGGAACCCACCAGTTTACCCTTAAGCAAGGGGAGCTGAAGCGGCTTATAGAGCGCACCGGCTTCGCCATGGCGCAGCAGGATGTACGCTATTACCTCAACGGCATGTTGTGGGAATTGAACGACAAGCAATTGCGGGTTGTGGCCACTGACGGACACAGACTTGCGATGTGTACTCTCCCCCACAAGGTGGGAGTGGAAGGAGACACCCAGGTCATTTTACCGCGCAAGGGTGTGCTCGAGCTGTCGCGGCTGTTGCTCGACGAGGAAGCGGAGATAGTCATCGTTATCGGCAGCAACCATATTCGCGCTACTACCAACGACTTCACTTTTACATCGAAGCTTGTAGACGGCAAGTTCCCCGATTATCAACGCGTTTTGCCGCGTAATCCCGACAAGATGGTACTGGGTTCCCGTTTGGAATTACGCCAGGCTTTTACCCGGACAGCGATTCTTTCGAATGAAAAGTACCGGGGTGTGCGTCTCAAGTTAACCGAGAATAACCTGGATATTGTCGCCAATAACCCCGAGCAGGAAGAGGCTGAAGAAACGGTATCTGTAGATTATCAGGGTGACTCTGTCGAGATAGGGTTTAACGTGGGTTACTTGCTTGATGTCCTGGGTGTCCTGAGTGGTGACCAGGTAAAGCTGTCGTTATCTGACCCCAATAGCAGCGCCCTGCTGGAAGAGTCGGAGGCCGGTGATTCCCTTTATGTTGTTATGCCAATGCGCCTGTAGAAGAGGCGCGGCCTACCTTCCGTTTAAAACCGGGGCTTTCATCACCAAGGACTGGCGCGGCTTTCGGATCCGGCTGTTACGCTTTTGGCCTTAAGAAAAATTAAAATTCATCATGTACGCAATCTGCAAGAGGTTAGCCTTGATGGCCTGGGCCGGGTAAACGTTTTTTATGGGCGCAATGGTAGCGGCAAGACCAGTGTCCTGGAGTCCATCCACCTGTTAGGTATGGCCCGGTCATTTCGGGGAAACAGTATTCGTACCCTGATAAGCCATGGGGGTAGTCAGTGCACGGTATTTGGGGAGCTGTTCAATCTCCAGTCTGGTGGGGTGGTGCCCCTGGGGGTGCACAGGGAAGCCAGCGGCGAGATGCAGATAAGGATTGGTGGCAGCCCAGCCCGGGGTGTCGCACAATTGGTGGAACAGCTTCCATTGCAAGTAATCACCACGGATAGCTTTGATCTGCTGACCGGGGCTCCCGCAGGTAGACGCCAGTTTCTGGATTGGGGCGTGTTCCACGTGGAACATCGTTTTTATGCTCAGTGGCAGCGATTTCAGCGCTGTATAAAACAGCGCAATAAGCTGTTGCGCCGTGGTAAAATCAGCGACCAGGAGCTTGATGTCTGGACCAGAGATCTGGCAGCCTCTGGCGCAGCGATTGGACAGTACCGAGAAACCTATTTTCAGCAGCTGACACCGCGGTTTAAACAGATCATGGAACGACTCGCCCCCTCCCTGGAAGGGCTGGATTTGCGCTATAGACAGGGTTGGGATCGCTCTTTGAGTTATGCAGAGGCATTGGAGCAGGGCATATCGGCGGATCTTGATCAGGGGTATACCCACATCGGCCCGCAGCGCGCGGATATTCGGGTGACTAGTGCGGGCCATCTGGCAGCGGAAACCTTGTCTCGGGGGCAGCAGAAGTTGGTGGTGTGTGGCCTGAAGCTGGCCCAGGGTCAATTGATGTCCGAGCATGGCAAGGGTAAGTGCACCTATTTAATAGATGACCTGCCTTCGGAGCTGGATAGAGAGCATAGCGAACTGGTTTGTGGTCTGCTGGATTCGATGCAGGCACAGGTTTTTATAACGTGTGTGGACCAGCGTGATATTACGGAGGTTTGGCCTAAGGGATCCAATCTGGCGTTGTTTCACGTGGAACATGGCACATTAGAGCGAACGTATCCCGGAGACTGATTTTCGGGCGAACATAATCAAAACACTATTGAGAACCTATTCATGAGTGAAAACGAACAAAATTACGATTCTTCCAGTATTAAAGTCCTGAAAGGACTGGATGCAGTGCGTAAGCGCCCCGGCATGTATATTGGTGACACTGATGATGGGACAGGCCTGCACCATATGGTGTTTGAACTGGTGGATAATTCCATCGACGAGGCGCTGGCTGGCTACTGTGGCGAAATCAGTATCGTCATTCACCCGGATGAATCCGTCACAGTCAGTGATGATGGTCGTGGAATTCCCACGGAAATGCATGAAGAAGGGGTATCTGCCGCGGAAGTGATTATGACTGTGCTTCATGCAGGGGGAAAATTCGACGACAACACCTATAAAGTCTCCGGTGGCCTGCATGGCGTCGGCGTTTCCGTGGTGAATGCGCTCTCGGAAGAGCTGACATTGACTATTCGCCGGGAACAGAAGATGTATGAACAGGTGTATCGCCACGGGGTACCCCAGGCACCGCTGGCTGAGATTGGCACCACGGAGAGCAGCGGTACGGCGGTTCGCTTCAAGCCCTCGTCTGATACATTTACCAATATAGAGTTTCACTTTGACCAACTGGCCAAGCGTCTGCGGGAGCTTGCTTTCCTCAACTCCGGTGCACGGATCGTGCTGAAGGATGAGCGCAGTGGCAGGGAAGAGGTGTATCAATATGACGGCGGACTCAAAGCCTTTGTGGACTACCTGAACCAGAACAAAACGGTGGTAAACAAGCCTTTCCACTTCCAGGTGTATAACGATGAGGGCGTGGGTGTTGAGATAGCCCTGCAGTGGAATGATTCATTTCAGGAAAATATTTTCTGTTATACCAACAACATCCCCCAGCGGGACGGTGGTACGCACCTCGCGGGCTTCAGGGCGGCTCTCACCCGCAGTCTCAACTCTTATATAGAAAAGGAAGGCATGGCCAAGAAGGCCAAGGTCAACACCACAGGTGATGATGCCAGGGAGGGGCTCACCGCGATTATCTCGGTAAAGGTTCCAGATCCGAAGTTTTCCTCCCAGACCAAAGACAAACTGGTGTCTTCCGAGGTAAAAACCGCGGTAGAACAGGCGATGAACACCCGCTTCAACGAACATTTGCTGGAAAACCCCGGCGAAGCCCGGGCGATTGTAGGAAAGATGCTGGACGCAGCCCGCGCCCGGGAAGCGGCCCGCAAGGCGCGGGAAATGACCCGTCGCAAGGGTGCCCTGGACATAGCGGGCTTGCCCGGGAAGCTGGCAGACTGCCAGGAAAAAGATCCTGCACTTTCAGAAATTTACCTGGTGGAGGGCGATTCGGCCGGCGGATCCGCCAAGCAGGGCCGCAACCGTAAGTTCCAGGCGATTCTGCCCCTGAAAGGCAAGATTCTCAATGTAGAAAAAGCGCGCTTTGACAAGATGCTTGGTTCCGCGGAAGTGGGCACTATTGTTACGGCCCTGGGCTGTGGTATCGGCAAGGAGGAGTTTAATCCGGACAAGCTGCGCTACCACAGTATTATCATTATGACCGACGCAGATGTTGACGGCTCTCACATCAGGACATTGCTGCTGACTTTCTTCTTCCGCCAGATGCGCGAGCTGATAGAGCGTGGACATATTTTTATTGCCCAGCCACCGCTGTATAAGATAGCCAAGGGCAAGCAGCACCAGTATCTCAAGGACGATGAAGCGCTGAACCAATATCTTACGCAATCTGCCCTGGAAGGTGCGTCGATCTTTGTCAATCCTGAAGCTCCGGCCATATCCGGGGAAGGCCTGGAGGGCCTGGTCAAACAGTTCCGCAAGGTCGTCGCGACGATCGAGCGCCTGAGCCGGCTGTACGCCCCTGATGTACTGTGGGAGATGGTTTACGGCGATCCCCTGGGTCTGGAAGATCTTAAGGATGAACAGCGCGTAACGGCGTTCGCTAATCAACTAAGTGAGCGCTTACAAACCGTGGCGCCCAAGGGTAGCCTGTCTACTGTAGTGGTGCGCAAAGACCTGGAGCGGCAGATATTTTTCCCTGTGGTCAAGCTTCTGTCCCATGGAGTCGAATCGGAAACAGAGTATCACCACGAGTTTTTCTCCTCTGGCGAGTACCGCAGTCTGGTAGAGCTTGGCGCCACCATCAATACACTGATAGATGAGGAAGGGTACTTCCAGCGTGGGGAGAAAGTCCTGCAAACCCGCAGTTTCGCCGAGGGCCTGGATTGGCTTATGACGGAGGCCAGGCGCGGCTACAGCATCCAGCGCTACAAAGGCCTGGGTGAAATGAACCCGGACCAACTGTGGGAAACCACCATGGACCCGGAGGTGCGTCGCATGCTCAAGGTTAAGGTGGAGGATGCTATCGCCGCCGACCAGATCTTTACCACGCTGATGGGCGACCATGTAGAGCCCCGTCGGGAGTTTATTGAAGAGAATGCCCTGTCTGTTGCCAATCTGGATATCTGATTCAAGCAGCGTGGTTGGTTATCACGCTATTTGGAAATTCAGCACGATAAATGAACCAGGAGTTGGAGGCTCTTTGCCTCCAGTCAACCTGGTGGAATGGTCGATATTGAAGAACCGGTTGAGTTTCTAAAGGGCATTTGTAGGAACCAATCGAGCGCTCTTCTGGACGTCCAGATCAAATCCGCTTGCAAGAGCAGGCCTTTTCCACTCGGGAGGGCCCCAGAAATGTCTGAACCGAAGTCGCATTGGTCCGGGCCTGGACGCGTCCTTGAACATGCTTATGTACTCCCGGAATGTCAGGACAATAGGATTAAATCCGGGTTTTGAGTCAGCCAGGCTTACCACGCCATATTCAACCTGCTCATCGGGGGACTCCACGGCATAAGTCCCGAACAGGTGGTCCCAGATCATGAGCACACCACCCATATTGCGATCAACATAGTCGGGGTTCCTGCCGTGATGCACGCGGTGATTGGAAGGTGTATTGAATAGCCACTCGATCGGCTTTGGAAATCGCCCAAACCATTGTGTGTGAGGAAAGATCTGGAATACAAGGTTTGCAGCTAACATCAGCAATACGGATTCAGGTGTGAACCCCAGTATCACTGCTGGAATAAAAAAGATGTAAACACCTGCAAAGGCATAAAGAACGCTCTGGCGAAAAGCGACCGTATAATTGAAATGCTCCGATGCATGGTGCACTTCATGCACTCCCCATAAGAAGCGCACCCGGTGTGCGGCCAGGTGGAACAGGTAGAAACAAAAGTCCACTAACAGGAACAGTACCAACAAACCGGCCGGTGTCAGTTCGAGAGAAAGCAATCGGAATTGATAAAGCCACTCATAGGCTGGCAGGACCAGGGCTACGACCATGACACCTTCGGCAACCAGAACGTAAACAGCCCCCATCGCGATGCTGGCGGCTGAATCTCGAACTTCGAAGATGTCACTTCGCCGGAAATGGAACCATTCAACTGTTGCCAGCAGCAGAATGATGGGTAGTGCCGACAGTGTCAGTAATTGACTGGCTGGCAGGGCAGCGACCAAATTCTGAATAGTGAGCATTGCCTCCCCAAAATGCTCCGACATCATGACTGGCTCCCGATGGTGGTGCGGTGTAACAGGCGGTCATATCCTTCGTATCCGCCGGTTGCCCGGTGAAGTACGCAGCGGTTGTCCCACATGACCAGCATGTTGCTCGACCACTTATGGCGGTATTGGAACTGTTCCCCGGTCTGCCATTGGTGAAGCTCCAGCAGGAGGTCTGAGGCGGCATCCTGCTCCATACCCTCGATACCGATGATATAGCCGAGACACCCGAACAGGCTCTCCCTGCCGTTTTCCGGGTGTACCTTTATCAGTGGGTGCAAAAGAGACTCCCTGGCAGCTTCAGAGGCTATTACCCGCATACTGCGGCCAGACCCCTCATCCGCTTTGCCGTACAAGCCCTCGGGTGCATAACCACCTGCGGCCGAATGGATGGCATAACGGCCCTCAATCCTGGCCCTCAAGGTCGAAGGCATTTCTTCAAGCGCCATGTACTGGTTGGCAAACAGTGTGTCTCCGCCGAATTCAGGAATTGTGATCCCGTAGAGGCAGGTGCCTGCGGCTGGATTACGTTGAAAGCTCCAGTCGGTGTGCCATGCCTCCGCAAATATAGAGGATGTCTCGTCTGCCTTGCGTTGAATGGCGATGATATGTTCTCGGCCAGGTATTGGTTGTACGAAAGGATCCTCACCAAAATCGCCAAAGTAAGCAGTGAACCGCTCCAGGCCATCATCGCTGAGAGACTGATCGGGAAAGGCGAGAACACCGTGCTCGGCCCACGCCTGGCGAATATCGGCAACAACGGATTCCCCAAGCTCCTTGCTTAAATCCACACCAGTTACCGTTGCGCCACACGCCTGCCCACTTGGTCTTATCGTCATACCCATAAGATTGATCCCATCCTTTTACGTTTAATTGCAATGATAGATAGACCAGGCATCACATGATTGACATACTACGCCAATGTTTATACATATAACGACAACAGCGCCGGGCACATGGTGATTCGAATATCCGGCGATTTTAGCCAGATTCTCCGCCTGTGGATGGTGCGCAGGGGGGTTGTCTGCGAACGTCTGGAGATAAGGCTGGCCCTGGCCTCGCAGCAAGAGACCGTGAGTGTTGAGGACTGGCGCGGTTTGTTAAAAGAGGCAGAAGACCTTTGTCCCGGCGAGCCCGTGGGGCTGCAGATTGGGTCTGAAGTTCAAGTCACACACGCCGGAGTTTTGGGTTACCTGTTGCTCAATAGTGATAACCTTGCAGACGCACTGGAGACATACCTGCTTTGTGAACGACACTTTTATGGTGTCAATTTCGCGCAGCTATCGCGAGATGATTCAGGTTGGACGCTGGCCTGGCCTGATCAGCTTGGCAATGACAATGCCACGTTTGTGCAAGTCGGCCTGACGGCGCTGGTTACCTTTCTTCATCAGAGATTCCCCGGGGGTTGTGACCTTTTGTCCGTATCCTTGACCGGCGATAAGCCGGATGACATCGTTCCTTTTGAGCGATTTTTCAGCTGCCCCGTCACATTTAACTCGGACTATCCGGGGTTAACTTTTGCAGGTGATACGATTCACCGGTCCAGCTTCGGGGCTCTCCCGGAAAATTTCCGCGCGATGCGCCGGCAGCAGCATTCCGCCTTTACCAGTGTTACCGGTGTTGATGACCCATTTCTCAAACGTCTTCAATCCCTGGTGCTGAAGTCGATTCCAGAGGGGGGAGCCACCCTGCCGAAAGTAGCGGCCGGCATGAATCATTCCCCCAGGACACTGCAACGCAGGTTGGCGCAATACAATCTCTCATACCAGACACTGCTCGACGGTGTACGAGAGCAGCTCGCCCGTCGCTATTTGTCGCGTACTGCCCTGATGCTGTCTGAACTCCCTCTTTTGCTCGGCTTTTCCGACCAGAGCTCATTCAACCGCGCGTTCAAAACCTGGACTGGCGAGACGCCAGGCCGGTTTCGCCGGCAGGAGAAAGCGCGCTGACAATAAAGGATTTGGCTAAATATCGTGACCAAATGGCCGATTTCCGTTACAGCCCTATTTAAAAAACCTGTAAGAAACAACAGCCTACACATTTCCCATGTTTCAGCTCTAGTAAGATCCAACACAGAACAGGCGGGAAGGTATTCCGATTCATGGCATTAATTGGAGAGGAAGTGAGTGCAATATGTCTCCAGTCTTCATATTATGGAACAAAGAAGGGGCAGGTATTTGCCTGATGTGCAGGTTGACCACTGAAATACCCAGATACAGGTCGAAACTAGAGAAGTCTAATGGCGAAACCGAATTACGCGTTTGAAAAACGACAGAAAGAACTGGCAAAGAAGAAAAAAAAGGAAGAAAAGCGCCTGAGAAAATTGGAGGGCGGCGGTAACGAAGATGAAACTGATGCGCCTGCGTCAGACGACGACCAGAAAGCCCCCGCCGATAGCCCTATCTAAAACGCTCACATCAGATTATCCTTGTGTCGGCTACCAAACGGTGAATTGGTAGTCGGGAGTTTATAATTTTTCACCCAAGCAATAGAGTAGACAAGATGAGTAAAGGTACAGTTAAGTGGTTCAACGCAGACAAAGGTTTCGGTTTTATTACTCCAGAGGACGGAGGCAAGGACCTTTTTGTACACCATTCTGAAATTCAAAGTGGTGGCGGTTACGCAACCCTTAATGATGGACAGGCAGTGGAATTCGAAGTTGGTCAGGGTCAGAAAGGCCCATGCGCCAATAAAGTAGTGCCGCTTTAACCCCAAAGAAGTAACCCCTACACCCACTAGCGACAGCCTCAGGGCTGCCGCGGGTGTGGTATTTTCCAGTTGCTAACGTATTGCCAGGCGATTACTGGTCGGGCTTTATCGGCTTGATTTCCGCCAGTCGTGCCGGCTCTGCTGGAACCTCCTCCAGGTTCATGGTGGCATCGATACGATCGTTTTCGATGTCGCTGTGAATCGGCTCCAGAGCGACCATCTCCTTGTTGGCCTTGGTCGACAGCTGCTGGAAGCGCTCAACTTTCCCGTGCAAGCCCTGTTTACCCACCAGCCCTTTCACCGTGTCATTGTAATGGTTGTTAGCGGCCTTCAGCGTATTACCCAATTTGTTCAGGCGCTCCGCCACCACACATACCTGATTGTAAATATCTCCCGCCCGGGTACTGATCTCCCTGGCTTCCTTGTTGCTCTTATCTATCATCCACAGGTTGGCAACTGTGCGCAGTATAGGCATCAACGTGGTATGTGAGACCATGATCACGCCCTTCTTGTAGCCGGTATTGAACAGGTCCTTGTTGTGCTTCATCGCCTCGATATAGGCGGGCTCCACGGGCATGAACATCAGTACGAAATCCGGGCTGCCGATTCCGGGCAGGTTGGCGTAATCCTTGGAAGCCAGGTCATCAATGTGATTGCGCACCGCCTGGGCGTGGGCATTGAGGGCCTCAGTGCGCTCCTCGTCAGTATCGGCTGCGATGGCCCTGTCGTAATCTACCAGTGATACCTTGCTGTCGATGACCAGATTCTTGTTGTCCGGCAGTTTTATGAGGAAATCCGGCAGTTTGCGCTTGCCATCATCATCCCGGTGGCTGGTCTGGGATTCATAGTGTTCGCCGGCCTGCAGGCCGGCCAGCTCCAGGGTGCGCTGTAACTGTGCTTCGCCCCAGTTCCCCGCTGTTTTCTTGTCACCTTTCAGGGCGGTTGTCAGGTTGCTGGCCTGGCTGTTCATTTCCAGCCCTACATCGAGGACTTTCTGGATTTCCTTTTCCAGGGCGGTGTTGCCCTTTACCGACTCCTGGTGAACTTCATTGATGCGCGACTGAAACCCGGAGATCTGTTCGCGAAAGGGTTTAAGCAGCGCTTCGAGGCTGTCTCGGCTGGTCACCGTAAAACTCTTGCCCTTGTCTTCAAAAATCTTGTTGGCCAGGTTTTCAAATTCCTTTTTCAGGTTTTCCCGTGTTTCATTGAGCAGCTGCACCTGTTCGGCGTGTTGCCCCTGGCGCTCCCGGTGCTCCGTGTGCAGCCGGGTATGTTCATTCTTAAGGTCGTTGAATTGCCTGGTTAGCCCAGCCAGTTCCTGTTGTAAGCTGGCTGTCTGGGCGTTTTTTTCCCGTAACTGCTCTCCGGCCAGCTGTAACTCCACCGTTTTTCCCTGGAGGCTGGATTGTACCTCCCCCAGTTGAGATTTCAGTTCGTCCTGGTCGGCGGTCATCGCCGCGCGCAGGGCCTCCCTGGCCTTGTGCCCCAGCAGAATGCTGATCACCAGGCCTATAGCGATGCCGCCAACGGCTGCTGCCCCGCTGGCAATTAACAGATTGATATCCATTTCCATGGTGAAATCCCGTGAACGATGACTGCCAGTTTAAAGCAAAGCGGCCAGTTGTGGTGATCGCGCCAGGGAATATGTCGCGTTTTGGCGCATAGCCGGGGTTAACTCCCCAGCAGTGCCCTCGCAGCCGCCTGGAGGTTTTTGTAAACAGGAATGCTATCGATATTGTCCAGCCCCGGCGGGTTTGACATCAGGGCTTTGCGGGTTGCCTTGCCCTTACCCGTCTCCACCAGGATGGCCTCGCAGCCGAAAGCCTGGGCGGCTTGCAGGTCCTTGAGACTGTCGCCGATGAACCAGGCACCCCTGGCACTCTCCCCCAGCTCCCTCTCCAGGGCGGATAACAGTCCAGTGCGGGGTTTGCGACACAGGCAGTCCTCTTCGGGAAGGTGGGGACAATAACAGATACCCGCTATCTCTCCCCCGAGTTCCTCCACCTGCTGGCACAGCAGCGCATGAATGGCCTCGAGTTCGTCCAGGCCAAAATAGCCACGGCTGAGACCCGACTGGTTGGTGGCGATGGCAACCCGGTAACCCCCCCGTGACAGCGCACAGATGGCCTCCAGGCTTCCAGGAATCGGCTGCCAGTCCGCGATGCTGCGGACGTAGTCATCGGAGTCCTGGTTGATAACACCGTCGCGATCCAGGATGACCAGCGGCATGGGCTATTTGCTGACAGCCAGCTGCGATATGTCCGCGACCTGCAGGAACAGATCGCGCAATTTCTTCAACAGGTTTAAGCGATTGTGGCGCAATGCGCTGTCATCGGCATTCACCATTACGCTGTCAAAAAAGCTGTCGACGGTGTCTCGCAGGTCCGCCAGACAGGCCAGCGCCTGGGTGTACTCGTCCCTGGCGAGGTGCTCACCACTGGTACGCGCGAGGGTCTGTAATTGCTCAGCCAGTGCTTTCTCCTGTGGCTCCTGAAGTAAGTCAGCGCTCACTTCACCAAATTGGTGGCCATCCTCCAGCTTGTCCAGGATGTTGGATACCCGCTTGTTGGCGGCAGCCAGGGCAGCGGCCTGGGGAAGCCGGGTGAAGGCGTCTACCGCATGCACCCGGCGCTGTATGTCCAGCGGTCGACTGAGGTTCCTGGCGCTGACGGCGCGGAACACCTCAGCGGCAATATGCTCTTCCTCGAACCAGGCGCGAAAGCGCTCAATCATGTAGACCAGTACCTGGTCGGTAGTGCCTTCTGCCAGGGTGTCCCGGGGGAATTGCGCGGCGGCGAGTTCCAGGCATTCGCGCAAATCCAGGTCCAGGTTTTTTTCCACCATAATACGCAATACCGCCAGTGAGGCGCGGCGCAGGGCGAAGGGGTCCTTGGAGCCGCTGGGTGGCTGGCCGATGCCGAAAATACCCACCAGGGTATCCAGCCGGTCAGCCAGGCCCAGGACGCAGGCGGTGCCCGACTCCGGTAATTGGTCGCCTGCAAACCTGGGCCAGTATTGTTGCGCCAGGGCGGCGGCCACGTCCGCTTCCTCGCCGTCGTGCAGCGCGTAGTAGGAGCCGGCGATACCCTGCATGTCGGAAAACTCCAGCACCATGTCGGTGCCCAGGTCCGTCTTGCCGAGCAGCGCCGCTCTTTCCGCCAGGTCTACCGGAGACTCGATCTGCTCAGCCAGGGCACCAGCCAACTGCACCACGCGCATGGTCTTGTCATACACCGTGCCCAGTTGCTTCTGGAAGACAATGCTCTTGAGCTGTTCCACCCGATCCGCCAGGGGCACCTTTTTATCGGTCGTGAAAAAGAAGGCGGCATCTGCCAGGCGCGGCCGAATAACCCGCTCATTACCCGCGATCACCTGTACCGGGTCGGTACTTTCAATATTGCACAAGGTTATGAAGTTGGGTTTCAGTTGGCCCTGCTGGTCCACCAGGTGAAAGTACTTCTGGTGTTCCTTCATGGAAGACACCAGTGCCTCGGCGGGGACTTCGAGAAAACGCGGTTCGAAGGAGCCCGTTAGCGCCACCGGCCACTCCACCAGGCCGGTGACTTCATCCAGTAAATCCTGGTCTATGACGGCGGTGGCCTTTAGCGCGCTGGCCTCGATTTCCACCTGTTCGCGAATCATCTGTTGCCGCTGCTCAAAGTCGGCGACCACCCGGGCGTCGGCCAGGGCCGCGGCGTAATCTTCCGGGCGCTGCAGGGTAATGGTCCCGGTGCTGTGGAAGCGATGTCCGCGCGTGGTATTACCGGTGGGCAGCCCCAGAATTTCCCCGTGATCGCAATCCTGCCCCAGCATGGCGACAACCCAGTGCACCGGCCTCACGAATTCCACCCGGCTTGCGCCCCAGCGCATGCGCTTGGGAATGGGCAACTGTTGGATGCTGCCCTGGATAATCTCATTCAGGCATTCCCGGGTTTTGACCCCGCTGAGCGTGGAGCGCAAACCCAGTCGCGCTCCCTTGGGTGTGTCGATACTCTGCAGGGCGTCTGGCTCCACCCCCTGCTTGCGGGCAAAGCCAGCGGCCGCGGGCGTCCAGTTCCCCGCATCGTCGCGGGCCCGGTCCACCGGAGGGCCAAGCACCTCCACTTCCCGGTCCGCCGCCTGTAACGCCACCCCATGCACCAGCACCGCGAGGCGCCGGGGTGAGGCAAACCACTGGACTTCGCCAAAATCCAATTCGCGCTGCCGCAGTCCTTCGACGATACCGTCGCGAAAGGCGAGCCCCAGTGACTTCAGCGCCTTTGGCGGTAATTCCTCGGTACCCAGTTCAACCAGTAGGTTTTCTGTGCTCATGGGCTAACTGGCCTCCGCCTGAATACGTTCCAGGACATCCTGGCGCAGTGCCTCATCTGCCATGGGGAAGCCCAGTGCGGCACGGACATCGAAATACGCCTGGGCCACCGATCGGGCGAGAGCGCGAACCCTGAGGATAAAGCGCTGTCGTTCAGTTACCGAGATGGCGTGACGCGCGTCCAGCAGGTTAAAGGTATGGGACGCCTTCATTACCATTTCGTAGGCTGGTAAAGGCAGGTTCTTGTCGACCAGGCGCATTGCCTCCTGCTCGCAGTGGTCGAAAAACCCGAATAAGTGCTCCACGTCGGCCTCTTCAAAGTTGTAGCGCGACATCTCCACTTCATTCTGGTGAAATACATCCCCGTAGGTGACCTTGCCAGCGGGACCATCGGCCCACACCAGGTCGTAGATGCTGTCAGCGCTTTGCAGGTACATGGCAATGCGCTCCAGGCCATAGGTAATTTCCCCGGTGACGGGAAAACATTCCAGGCCCCCGGCCTGCTGGAAATAGGTGAACTGGGTGACCTCCATGCCATTGAGCCAGACTTCCCAGCCAAGGCCCCATGCCCCCAGCGTGGGTGACTCCCAGTTGTCCTCGACAAAGCGGATATCGTGAATAGCGGAATCTATGCCCAGCGCTGCCAGGGACTCCAGGTAGAGTTCCTGGAAATTCTCCGGTGAAGGCTTCATGACTACCTGGAACTGGTAGTAGTGCTGCAGGCGGTTGGGGTTCTCCCCGTAACGACCATCGGTAGGGCGCCGGCTGGGCTGCACATAGGCGGCATTCCAGTTTTCCGGTCCCAGGGCCCGCAGGAAGGTGGCGGGATGAAAAGTGCCGGCCCCCACCTCCATATCCAGGGGTTGCAGCACAACGCAGCCACGCTCCGCCCAAAACTGTTGTAGCTTCAGAATAAGTTCCTGAAATGTTAAAGGTTTACTTGGTTGTTGTGCCACCGGTCCGCCTGCGAGGTCGCTGCAAAAAGCCGGCTATTATACAGCCTCTTTTGGCGGCATAATACGCGCTTTCCCGGAAAGTGAAATTCTGCCATGGATGCATTTAAAGTGGTCCTGTGGCAAAGGCGCTGTTGTTTTTTTGCCTGGCGCTGCCAACGCGGCTGGCAACGCTGAGGCGGTTATGCCCCGGGTCTGCGACGATTAAGGATTAATATGGTTTTTGGCAAAATAATTGGCGGCGTGATTGGCTTCCTGGTCGGCGGGCCAATCGGCCTTATTATCGGGCTGTTCATAGGCCACGCGTTCGATCGGGGGCTTACCCACACACTGCGTTTCGGCTCCCCGGAAAATATCGAGCGCATAAAAACCAGCTTTTTCGAAACCACCTTCCTGCTGGCCGGACACATTGCCAAGGCAGATGGTCGGGTATCGCAACAGGAAATAGAGCACACCGAGCAGCTTTTTAACCAGTTGGGACTCAGTGCCCAGCAGCGCACGCGGGCTATCGAGCTGTTTCGCCAGGGCTCGGGCGGCGGCTTCCAGCTGGAGGACACCGTCAATACCTTCCTGCAGACCTGTGGGCCCCAGCGACAACTGCAGCAGACCCTGCTGTTATTCCTGATTTCCCTGGCCCTGGCAGACCAGACTATAGAACCTGCAGAGCATGACGCCCTGGTGCGCATCACCACCTTGATGGGTATGGCTCCCGCCCAGCTGGAGCAACTGCTGCGCATGGCCCAGGCACAGGAGCATTTTCACGGCCAGGGCGGTTTTGCCGCGCAACCCGGTACCAGCCTGGAGGATGCCTATACTGCGCTGGGCGTGAACAGCAGCATCAACGACAAGGACCTGAAGCGCGCCTATCGCAAATTGATGAGTGAGAACCACCCGGACAAGTTGATTGCCAAGGGTGTACCCGAGGATATGGTAAAACTCGCAACCGAGCGCTCACAGGAGATCCAGGCGGCCTATGAAATGATCCGCAAACAGCGCGGTGGCAAGCGATAGTGGCGTCAAATACGCCAGAACATGGGGGTGAACAATACCAGCAGGGTGAATACCTCCAACCGGCCCAAGAGCATGGTAAAGCACAGCAGACCCTTGGCCACCTCGTTGATACTGCTGTAATTTGCCGCCACTTCTCCCAGGCCAGGTCCCAGGTTATTCAGTGACGCCGCGACTGCAGAAAATGCGGTGGTAAAATCCAGCCCCGTGGCCATCAACAGCAGCAGTACCACAATGAAGGCTGACATGTAGACGGCGAAAAAACTCCACACGGCACTGACCACCGCGGCCTCCACGCGACGCCGACCGACTTTCAGCGGGATCACCGCGTTGGGGTGCACCAGCTGTTTCAACTCGCGGATGCCCTGTTTGTAAATCAGCATCAGGCGCATGGCCTTGATGCCGCCCCCGGTAGAGCCCACACAGCCGCCCATAAAGGAAAAGAACAGCATCATCACCGGCAGAAATGAAGGCCACAGGGCGAAATTCTGCGTGGCGAACCCGGTGGTGGTGGTAATGGATATTGCCTGGAACAGGCCGTGAATCAAGCTGTCCCCCGGGCTCAGGGTTTGCGTGAACATCAGGTAGGCGCAGGTAATGACAATACACACCAGCAGCACACTGAAGAAGAAGCGGGTTTCTGAGTCCTTCCTGTAGACCACTGCGGTGCGCCTTCTCCAGGCGATAAAATGCAGGCCGAAGTTTATCGCGGAAAAACACATGAACAGGCTGCACACCAGCAGGATGCCGTCATTATCGAAGTAGCCCATGCTGGCGTCGTGGGTGGAAAACCCCCCGATGGCCACGGTAGAGAAGGCGTGGGCAATAGCGTCAAAACCCGACATTCCCAGCGCGTAATAAGCAATGCCGCAAGCGACGGTGAGCGCGAGATAGACCGAGAACAGGGCCTTGGCTGTCTCTGTTATGCGCGGGGTGAGTTTGCTGTCCTTGGAGGGCCCTGGCGTTTCCGCCTTGTACAGCTGCATGCCCCCGATACCCAGCATGGGCAACACCGCCACAGCTACCACGATGATACCGATGCCTCCCAGCCACTGCAGTAATTGCCGGTAGATCAATATCGATTGGGGTAAATGGTCCAGGCCCACAATGACTGTGGCACCGGTGGTAGTCAGCCCTGAAATGGATTCGAACACGGCCTCCGTGGGCGTCAGGTGCAGGGAATGAGTGAGCGCGAAGGGCAGCGCCCCGAACAGCCCCAGAACGGTCCAGAATAAAGAGGTAATGAGAAAGCCGTCGCGGATACGCAGGTCGTGGCGGACGTTCCTCACCGGCAGCCAGATCAGCAGCCC
>Ga0316196_10000382_pt1 | contig 16805 bp, 13 predicted proteins | sample Eddsed2cm_MG_FD_204938 | JGI IMG/M metagenome (GOLD analysis project Ga0316196, IMG submission 204938) | Coastal sediment microbial communities from Maine, United States - Eddy sediment 2 cm | ecosystem: Environmental > Aquatic > Marine > Coastal > Sediment | place: USA: Maine | collected... | reverse complement strand
CGCCGCAATGGCAATTCCGCTGACGAGCCCCAGCAGCATACCGACAAGCCCGATCAGAGTGCCCTGCACCATAAACACCCACATAATCGAAGTTGGCGACATTCCGAGGGTACGCAATATCGCTATGTCAGATTGCTTGTCGGTAACCACCATCACCAGTGTCGAAACGATATTGAATGCCGCCACCGCCACAATGAGCGACAGGATGATAAACATCACGGTTTTTTCGGTACGCACCGCCTTGAAATAATTACTGTGTCGCAAGGTCCAGTCGGACACCCAGTATTGCAGTCCGATACTCTGCTTGAGATCGCGCCGAACCTGCGGCGCCTTATCGAGATCATCGAGCTTCAGGCGCACACCGGTAACGCCGCCGTCCAGACGGAACAGGCGACTGGCATCTTCGTAATGAATCAGCGCGCTGCTGCGGTCGTATTCATAGACACCTATCTCAAAGATTCCAACCACCTTGAATCGTCTCAGGCGCGGCAGAAACCCAAGCGGCGAGGCTGTCACTTGCGGCGAAATCATGGTAACCCGATCACCGGGAACGACATCGAGACTATTGGCGAGACCGCTGCCGAGAATAATACCGTAATCGCCGGCGACGAGGTCATCGAGCGTGCCGAATTTCATGTTTTCATGGAGTTCAGACACCCCCGCTTCGAGTCCGGGATCGATGCCACGAATCAACGCGCCGCTTACCGAAGAAAGATTGCTGATCATCGCCTCGGCTTCGGTATAAGGCGCGGCCCCAATCACACCCGCTTGCTGCAGCGTCTGCTCGCGCAGAGATTCCCATTCCTTTAACGGGCCGCCAAAACTGCTGACGGTGACATGCGACACCATGCCCAGGATGCGGCCACGCAATTCCTTTTCAAAACCGTTCATTACGGATAACACCACGATCAATGCCATCACCCCGAGGGCAATACCCAGCATCGAGATCATGGAGATGAACGAGATAAAATGGTTGCGGCGTTTGGCGCGGGTATAACGCAGGCCGACGAATATTTCCAGGGGCAATTTCATGCGCGCGATTAAACCATGAATCAGGGCCGCTCACCACCGCCACCGCGTCGTCCACAAGGCAGTTTTCGACACTTTTTGTTGTCAATGCATCAAGCGGCAGCGCCGCCGGTTCGCAGCCCGCGCGCGGCGTTGCATTCCCATCGTTATTGCCCATCATTCTGGCATTCGACAAAATCACCTGCTGCCAGCGTCCAACGGTCGACAACTGCAGCGCAGCAGCGCCGCTAAATGGGACTGGCTGCAGCCTTGTCAGCTCATCAGGAGCTGCTATAGTTAGTTGCATTCCCCCATGGAGAATTGACAACATGCGTAGCGGACTTTTCTTGCTGCTTTTCGGTGCCAGCGTTTTTATGCAGGCTGCAACCGCTGGAGACAATCTGACGATTCCCGGTCACGTTGCCAGCGATCAAACTCAGATGTTACCCAAACGCGGTATCAGTATGGATACCGTCCTCACTGAATTCGGTGAACCCGAGGATCGTTTCGGCCCGGTGGGTGATCCAGCCATAACTGAATGGGTTTACGGATCCTTCCGCGTTTATTTTGAAGACGATACTGTGCTGCATTCAATCGATCTGAATACGATTATCATGCCGAAACAGTAATTGGGTATAGTTAGACAGCGTATTTAGGCGGTATACTTCGCAGCTCACGCAGGATTTCAGGTCCTTGCACGAGAATTAACGGGTATAGCGGAGTTACCGTCCATGAGTATTAGAACATTTAACATCGGCAGATTTACCAAAAGCCAATCCCTGATCATCCTGATAGCGCTCGGCCTCGGTGTCGCGCCGCTGCAGGCTGCAGAAGTAAACATCACCCCCGACATCGAAAGCGTCGCCGTCAAACACGGTGATACCGATATCAGCATCATGCGTAACCAGAACCAGAAGAATACGGTTAATCCGGCTTTCGCGAAGACTTCACGCAAATGTCCACCGTTTTGTATTCAGCCGGTAACCCTGGCGCCCGGTGTCGAGACAATTGCTGAACTCGAAATCCTCGATTACCTCAAACGCATGAGTGCCGGTGACGACAGCATCGTGGTAATCGATTCGCGCACCCCGGCCTGGGTGGCCAAGGGTACTATTCCCGGTGCCATCAACATTCCCTGGACCAGCCTCAATCCCGCCAAGGGCGCCGACCCTATTTCTATTGGCGAGATCCTTGAAGGGCGCTTTAATGCGCAAAACATGGAAGGACTGTGGGATTTCAGAAACGCGCGCACGCTGGTGTTGTTCTGTAACGGCATGTGGTGCGGGCAATCGCCCAACAACATCAAGAACCTGCTCGGTTTCGGCTATCCCGCGCACAAGATCAAGTGGTACCGCGGCGGCATGCAAACCTGGGAGATCCTGGGTTTGACCACCGTTAAACCGCTCTCGGAATAACCCGCTAAACAATCTCCGGTGTCCCCGACCATGCTCGACATCCCTGCGTCCGGGGGCACGCTACCGCTGCGCGTAGGACAGCTCTACGGTAGTAGCCGCAGTCTGTTCCTCAGCGAACAGATTGCTGAACACAAGGGTCTATCCGTCATCGTCTGTTGCGACATGGCGGATGCCGAACAGCTGGAACAGGAGGTTCGCTTTTTCAGCCGGGAAGCGCCCAGAATTTATCGTTTTCCCGATCTCGAAACCCTGCCCTACGATCAATTTTCACCTCACCAGGATATTATTTCCGAACGCATACGCTGTCTCGCCTCCATCTCGACGGCTAGCGACGGTGTTTTATTCCTGCCGGTCAGCACTCTGCTGCAGAAAATCGCGCCCGCCGAATTTATTCACCAACGCTCACTACAACTTTCGGTAGGTGATCAAATTGCGATGGGGAGCCTGCGTGAAAGCCTGACTCGCTACGGTTATCGAGCAGTAGGCCAGGTAGAAGAGCACGGCGAATTCAGCGTGCGTGGTTCCATTCTCGACCTGTTCCCGATGGGCAGCAGCGCCCCGTTTCGCATCGACTTCTTCGATGACGAGGTCGAATCGATTCGCAGTTTCGATGCGGATACCCAGAAATCAATAAAGAAGATTGACGAAATTCGCCTGTTACCCGCGCAGGAATATCCCCTCGATGACGAGGGCATCAAACGTTTTCGCCTGAATTTTCGTGAGACCTTCGCCATCGATCCGAAAACCTGTCCGGTTTACGTCGACATCTCCGAGGGTATCTCCTCACCCGGCGTTGAATACTATCTGCCACTGTTTTTTGAGCATTTGTCCAGCCTGTTTGATTACCTGCCATCGAGCTGTCGACTACTGATCGATGACGCCGCCGCAAGCCACGCCAAAGGTTTTATCGAACAGGTCGAGCAACGCTACGAGTCGCGGCGCTACAATCTGGAATGGCCGTTACTGCCACCCGCAGAGTTGTTTCTCGATGAGGATACACTGCAGACTCAATTGCAATCCCGTGCCTGCCTGTACTTTTCCGCATTCAAACTCGATACCGCAGACAATGACTGTTACAACGCCGAATCACAATCGATCCCGCAACTGACCCTGCAGTCCAGTGCCGAAGTACCGGATAAAGTTCTGCGCGCCTTTATCGAGAAACCGGGATTCAGCAAGATCCTGTTCAGCGCCGAATCGGCCGGGCGCCGCGAGTTTCTCAATGAAATACTGCGTCACTATTCGATTCACGCCAGCCCCGTGGACAGTTGGGCTGAATTTCAGCAACGCGACGATGGGCGTTATTTTCTGATCGCGTCGAACCTGGCGCAGGGCATGACCCTGAGCCAGCAGGGCCTCGCCGTCATCACCGAAAGCCAGCTGTTCGGTGAACGCGCGGTGCAACGCAGGCGGCGCAAGTATCGCAAGACCCGCGATTCCGAATCCACCATTCAAAGCCTCGCCGATTTACAGCTGGGAGCACCGGTAGTACACGAAGATCACGGCGTGGGGCGTTACCTGGGATTAAAAACAATCACGGTGGCCGGCATCGCTACCGAGTTCCTGTGCATCGAGTACGCCGGTGAAGACAAGCTCTACGTGCCGGTTTCGTCACTGCACCTGATCAGCCGTTATTCCGGCGCCAGCGAAGAAAACGCGCCCCTGCATCGGCTCGGTGGCGATCGCTGGCAACGCTCGCGCAAAAAAGCGCAGCAGAAAATTCACGACATCGCGGTCGAACTGCTGGACATCCAGGCCAGGCGCGAAGCCATGCAGGGCTATGCGCACGCGCTGGCGCTCGACGAGTATCAACAATTTGCCAGTGAGTTCCCGTTCGAAGAGACACCGGATCAACAAACCGCCATCGAATCGGTCATCGACGACATGCGCTCACCGCGCCCCATGGATCGAATCGTCTGCGGCGACGTTGGCTTTGGCAAGACCGAAGTCGGCATGCGAGCCGCGTTCATTGCCGCTAATTCGGGCAGCCAGGTCGCGGTGCTGGTACCCACTACCCTGCTCGCTCAACAGCATTACCAGAACTTTCTCGATCGTTTCGCGGACTGGCCTATTCGCATTTCGATCCTCAGCCGCTTTACCGCAAAGGCAGATCTCGATCAATGCCTCGCGGAACTTGCCAGCGGCAAGGTCGATATTGTTATCGGCACCCACAAATTACTCTCCGAGAGCATCAAGTACCACAATCTGGGCCTGGTGATTATTGACGAGGAGCATCGCTTCGGTGTCCGCCACAAGGAAAAGCTCAAAGCCATGCGCGCCAGCGTCGATTTGTTGACCATGACCGCGACGCCGATTCCACGCACCCTGAACATGTCACTATCCGGGATGCGCGACCTGTCAATCATCGCCACGCCCCCCATGCAACGACACGCGATCAAGACCTTCGTGTCGCGCTGGAATTCAGACACCATAATCGAGGGTTGCCAGCGCGAACTCAAACGCGGCGGGCAGATTTATTTCCTGCACAACGAGATCAAGACCATCGAGAAAACCGCGCGCGAATTGCAGCAACTGCTGCCCGACGCTCGTATCGGTATCGTTCATGGCCAGATGAAGGAAAAGGAACTGGAACGGGTAATGCTCGATTTCTACCATCATCGCTGTAATTTACTGGTTTGTACCACGATCATCGAGAGCGGTATCGACGTGCCAACGGCCAATACCATCTTTATCAATCGTGCCGACAAGCTCGGCCTCGCGCAGCTGCACCAGATAAGAGGTCGCGTAGGTCGCTCGCATCACCGCGCTTACGCCTACCTGATCGTCCCCTCCGAGCGCGCCATGACCAGCGATGCCAAGAAACGCCTGCTGGCGATCGAATCACTGGAAGAGCTCGGTGTCGGCTTTACCCTGGCTACCCACGACCTGGAAATTCGCGGTGCCGGCGAAATTCTCGGTGACGGGCAAAGCGGGCAGATTACCGAGATCGGCTTTACCCTCTATTCAGAGCTGCTGGAACGCGCTGTGCAGTCACTGAAAGCCAATATGCCCATCGATTTCGACCAACCCATCATGCGCGCTTCCGAGGTCGATTTTCACATACCGGCGCTGATTCCCGATGACTATATTTCCGATATTCATCGGCGCCTGATTGAATACAAGCGAATTGCTTCGGCCAAGGATGAAGCAGGCCTGCGCGAGATTCAAATGGAGTTGATTGATCGCTTCGGTTTGTTACCCGAGCCGTTGCAGCAGCTGTTCAGAATCACACGAATCAAGCTGCAGACGATTGCCCTTGGTGTCGACAAGATCGATGTCGGCGAAGAAAGCGGGAAAATTGTGTTCAACAGCAACCCCAATATCAACCCAATGAAAATCATCGAGCTGATCCAGAGCAATCCTCAACAATATCGATTCGACGGCAAACAAACCTTGCGTATTGATTGTCAAAGTGGTGAACTTGAGGATCGATTCAAGCAGGTCGAAGACTTGCTGAAAACGCTGACTACCAACTGAATATCCTGCCATGACCCATCGTTTTTTAAGCCTGCTGCTGTGTTTAAGCCTGATGCCCGGCGTATCAGGCGCGCAATCCGGGAATGCCGCTGATGACGAACTGATTCCGCGCTATGACGTGGAAATCATCATTTTCAAAAACGTCAAGGTTCCCACCAGCAGAGAATTTGTATTGCCCGTGAGCTCGCCTGGCAAGACGGAAGAGATGCTCGATTTATCGTCACAGGCCAGCGTTGATGCAGCTCGCGAAAACGGTTATGAGGTTCTGCCAGGGGATGAATTTCGACTGCTCGATATCGTTGCCCGGCTGGTTGAATCGAACCGCTACGAGTTATTGCTGCACACTGCGTGGCGTCAACCGGGTCTTGATCGTGAACAGGCCATGCCGATCTGGCTCAAGGGTGGGCGCATCTATGGCAATGAATACACGTCGATCGACAACAAGATTGAATGGATAGATAACAGTTCCAGGGCTGCCGAATCGGTCGATGGGTCAGTTGATGTCCTGGTTGATGGCCAGGCTAGTGGCTCGAGCAATACTGAGATCAACAGCACTGCAAAGACCTATGAGTTCGATGAGCAAAGTCTCGAAGCACAGGAACTGCAGTTACTGGAAGAGCAAAACACCCAACAACACAACGGACTATACGAACTCGAAGGCAAGATCACCATTGCACTTTCGCGCTATCTGCACACCTACATTGATCTGGTTCTGAGGCGCCCGCGTCTGTCAGCTGATCCGGTTTTGAACAACGCCGCCGAGGAAGCCTATCTCGCAGCCCATGCGGCAGACACCCATATTCTGAATAATCACCTGCTGCGCGAGCATCGGCGCATGCGCAGTAAAAACCTGCATTATATCGATAACCCCGAGTTCGGCGTGCTGGTGCTGATTACCCCTTATGAAGTTGCCGAAGGCTTTGTCGAGGCACCGATCGAAGCGGATCCCGAAGTCGAAGCGACGGTTGCCGAGTAAGCACAGCGATCGATTCGTTAGCGCGCGACAGCAGCGCATTTTTTACCATTTGTCGCCGATCACTGAATTTGACGGCAACTTTGCAGCAGCAGCCGTTAATTACGCCAAAACGATGACAATACTGCCGTACTTTCAAACTAATTCTCTGGGAATACAACATTAAGGCAGGTAAAATGCCGCATGATTCGAATTAACCTGTTACTGTTATTTGTGTTTATCGGCGCATCGCCATTGCATGCGGCCGAGGTTAAATATGTTACCGATATTTTCGAGGTAACCATGCGCAGCGGTACCAGTACCAGCAACAGTATCGTGCGCCTTTTACGTAGCGGCGAATCGGTAACGGTTCTGGAAGATGATCCTGTGGCACAGTACTCGCTGGTGGAAACCGGGGATGGCAAGCAGGGTTACGTTCTCTCACGCTTTCTGATGGACACCCCGGCGGCCAGGGAAACACTGCTGGAGCTGCGTGCCAAATATGACGATCAGCAGATACGCGTCGACGAACAGCTCGCTGAGATCCAGCAGTTAAAGCAATCCCTGATGCAGGCACAGGGTGACAGCGAAGCACTTAAAATCACTTTGCGCGCTTCAGAGCAGGAACTTTCCCAGGTACGCGAAGCGGCCCAGAATACACTCAACATACTCGAGCAGAACAAGCGTTTGCAGACGGTTGTGGACCAGTTGCGCGAGGAAAAAACGCTGCTGAGTGATACCAATGCCGAATTGAGTGATTCCACCCAGATCGACTGGTTCGTGCGCGGATCCGCGGTATCACTGATTGCCTTCATCATCGGCATCCTGGTGACACGGATTCGCTGGCGCAAGAAGGATGATTCCTGGGGTTCCTACTAACTCTGTCGAGCTGTGTGCCAGGCTGCGATAATATCCGTCACAGTCCCAGCGGATTATCAATATCCACACCATTCATGAAAGGCTGATGCCGATCAACACTGGTAATCTGGTAAATCAAACCAATCCAGGCTCCGACTACCGCTGTAGCTGAATCGCGCCAGGTATTCTTCAGGTTGGGCAATACCAGGTGTTCGGGAAAGGCAGCTAACGGGGTGTCACTCTGCCGCGAAAGATCAAGCCGCCCGCGATATTCGCGCATCACCGCGGCGCTGAACTCGCTGAAATAATTGTCCGGCATCGGACTGTAGTGATCAATCTCTCCCTCGATATAGAGGTTCACATCGCGCTTGTACTCCTTCAACAGAGAAACCGTATCGTATTCCGGATGGCCCTGAAAAAAGATGGTTCTGAAACCATCCGGGCTGGTTGCAAGATGGACACATTCATCGTCGCCAATTACCAGAATCTTCAGACCGGCATCCCGGAACTGTTCCGGAGATACCCTGTTCCAGCGCGAATGGGGTACGTCGAATTCAGAATTCACATCGCTTACCAGCGGATGGCCACTGTCGATCACCTGGTGGCGGAATACGCCCCATTTTTTGCTGATGCGCTTTTCGCGCTTTTGCCCAAAACGGAAATCGAGGACTGCATGGGTAGCAAGACAGGAGCAAAGCGTCGAGGTGACCTGCTGGTGAGCCCAGTCCGCGACCTCGATCAGCGGCTCCCAGAAAACTTCCTTCGATAAATCCGCGCCGACGACATTGGCGCCGGTAATGATCAGTGCGTCCAGCCCCTGTTCCTTGACCTCCTCGAAGCTCTCGTAATGCTTATCGATGTGCTCGCGCGCAGCAGCATTGCGCGGCAGCGCATCCAGTGTAAAAGGATGCACATAAAACTGGGCGATCGGGTTACTTTCTCCAATCAACCTCAGGAACTGTCTTTCGGTGGCTTCGAGCGCGGCATCCGGCATCATGTTCAACAACCCGATATGCAATTCACGAATATCCTGCTCACCCGCGAGTTGCGGACTGAGCACGCGTAAGCCTTCCTGTTGCAGCTTGGCAAACGAAGGTAAGTGGTTATGAGCTACTAATGGCATCGATCACCCTTTTACGTTTGTCTCTCGATAGCTGTTTCCAGCAGTCTGATGAAATCAGCGTCGTTCTCGACCCTGGCGACTTCTTCGGAGGTTACTGTGTATCCGAGCTCCGCGATAGCATCATATTTTGGCAGGCGAGAATGAAACAGGCGCGGAAAAACCCAGCGGGCAAATTCATCGGGGTCGATCTGTGCGGCGTATTCGAGCCCGGTTTCGGCGAAATAGATTTCCAGATGATGCTGCAGAAAATCCGGGCGATAGTAGAGCGGTTTCGGATCGGAAACAGCGCGCTCAATCAACAGCTGCTCCTGCTCTTTGTTGGTTACCTGGATATAGAGGATCAGGGTATTGTCGACCAGCAGGTCCATGACTCCGGGGTCATCGAGTTCACACAGGCTCCCGCCAACATCATTGACAAAATGCGGATAGCCGTAGATTTTCTGCGCCTTCTCAATAAAGTGTGGAATATCGTACATGGCGTCGACTTCTGCCTGGTGATAAATAGCCTGACGCTCAATAAACTCTCCGATCTCCACGCCACCGCGCTCGGGATCGCCGAGTTTACCGACAAAACTCAGCACCGGACCGAGATCGTTTATGCGAATGTTGTTCTTGAAGTAAATCCAGTCATTGCGCAGCAAATCTTTGAGGAAAGGTATGCGGATTGCCTGAGCCTTGATCATATCGATGATATGCTCGTTGAGATAGCGCGTGCCGATGCGATAATCCCCCGAGTAATGGAACCAGTTGTCACCGCGCAATTTGGCTGACAGGTAGGATTTCCCGACACCGGACATGCCGACCAGGGTGACTCTCTTGTTTTCCCAGGCACGGAACTCTTCAAGCTTGAATTTCAATTTTGGCTCCCAATAGAATTGCGCTCGAATTATGCATCAAGCGCTCTTCTGGTGAAACTGGAAGTTATGCTTTACGCGCAGATCGCACCGATTATAATCCAGTTTTCCCAGCGACTGACAGTATCGTGAACCCAGGAATCGTGGCCTCAGAATTTGACTTCATCATTATCGGTGCAGGTTCCGCCGGCTGCGTGCTTGCCAACAGGCTCAGCGCCAATGGCAAAAATCGTGTACTGGTGCTTGAAGCCGGTGGCAGCGACAGGCGATTCTGGATCCAGACGCCGATCGGCTACGGCAAGACCTTCTACGATGAATCGGTGAACTGGATGTACATGACCGAGGCCGACCCCGGAATCAACAACCGCCGCAGTTACTGGCCACGCGGCAAGGTGCTGGGTGGTTCGAGTTCGATTAATGCGATGGTCTACATACGCGGGCAGCATCAGGATTTCGACGACTGGAGTGCGGCTGGTAATCCGGGATGGGGCTGGCAGGACGTGCTGCCCTACTTCCGCAAATCGGAAACCTACTCCGATGGCGCTAACGAGTTCCGAGGTGACAGCGGGCCGCTCTATGTCAACAACGTGAGTGCTCAGTATCATCCCCTGTGCAAGCGTTTTATCGAGGCGGGTGAGCAGAACGGCTTCAACTATAATCCCGATTTCAACGGTGCCGAACAGGAAGGCGTCGGCTACTACCAGATCACCACGCGCGACGGACGACGCATGTCGACTGCGCGCGCCTATCTTCGACCAGCCATGAAACGCGCCAATTGCGAAGTGATCAGTAACGCGCAGGTTACGCGCGTTGTACTGCAAGGCAGTGTCGCCAGGGAAGTGGAGTTTATCCACCAGGGACAGACCCGCAGAGTCAGGGCAAATCAGGAAATCATCCTCAGCGCCGGTGCCATCAATTCGCCACAGTTGTTGCAGTTATCCGGAATCGGCGACGGTAAATTGCTGCAGGGATTCGGCATCGAGACCTTGGTTGATCGGCCCGGGGTCGGCCGTAACCTGCAGGATCACCTCGATTACTGCATTTATTATCATTCGAAAGTACCCACTCTGAACAATCGCCTGCGCCCCTGGTGGGGCAAGCTGCAGGCGGGTCTGCAATACCTGTTATTACGTAACGGCCTGCTGTCCCTGAGTGTGAACCAGGCCGGCGGCTTCGTGCGCAGTCATCCGTCGCGGCCACGCCCCAACATGCAGATGTACTTCGCCGCGATCACCTATACCAAAGCCCCTGCGGGCGAGCGCCCCCTGTTGCAACCCGATCCTTACCCCGGGTTTCTCAATTCAATAGGATTGACACGCCCCAGCAGCCGCGGCCAGTTACAGATCGACTCTGCGGACCCGCTGACGCCAGTTAAAATCCAGCCTAACTACCTGTCCACCGAGGAGGATATGACCCAGATGCTGGAAGGGGCACGCCTGTTGCGACAGTTGGCGAGCATGCCGGCGCTGAAGGAAATCATCGAAAGCGAAACCCGGCCCGGTGCCGCGATGCAGTCCGACGAAGATTTCATCGAAGATATTCGTAATCGTGCCGATACCGTTTATCACCCCAGCTGTACCTGCATGATGGGCCCGGATCCAGCGACCGCCGTGGTCGACGCAAACTGTCGTGTCTACGGTGTCGAACGTTTGCGCGTGGTCGATACCTCGATCTTCCCGACCGTCACTTCAGGGAACACCAACGCCCCTACCATCATGGTCGCTGAAAAAGCTGCGGATCTGATATTGGCAGACGGGGCGACGTAATAGCCAGGCGCCCGCCCACCCAGGACAGCGATCGCATCGATAACCCGGCCATCGGCTTTAGCGCAATGATGCTCAGCATCTTGCTGTTCTCGCTGATGGATGCGACGGTGAAATGGCTTGGAGCGTTTTATCCAACCACCCAGATCATGTTTTTCCGCTGTGCGGTGGCGCTGCTGCCGGTGCTGGTGATTATCTGGATGCGCGGTGGTATCGGCATATTGCGCACGCAACAGAAAGCGCTGCACCTGCTGCGCAGCCTGATGGGCATCTCGGCAATGGGGCTGGCCTTTTATGCCTTTTCCCTGATGCCCCTGGCGGAAGCGGTGTCGCTGCTGCACACCGCCCCGCTGTTCATGACCGCCTTATCGGTTTTACTACTGCGTGAGAGCGTGGGCATTCGCCGTTGGTCGGCAATACTGGTCGGTTTTGCGGGTATGTTGCTGGTGGTACGCCCGGGTGCCAGCATGCTGGAAAGCGGCAGCCTGTATATGCTGGGAGCCGCTTTTCTGATCGGCTGCACCACGATTGTGATCCGCCATCTCAGCAAGATTGACGATCCGGTGTGCATCACCTTTTATTTTACCCTCACCGGCGTGATCGTCAGTTTGCTCGGATTGTTCCTGCAGGGCTGGACGCCACCCACCTTCCCCGATCTCGCGTTGCTGATGATGGTAGGTTTACTCGGCGGGCTGGCGCAATACCTGATGACGCTGAGCTATCAACACCTTGCGCTTGGCATCGTCTCACCGCTCAAGTACCTGACTATTGTGTTTGGTGGCGTTATTGCCTACCTGGTCTGGGGAGAGATCCCCGACCTGCAAAGCCTGTGCGGTATCGCCCTCATTATTGCTACCGGCCTTTACACCCTGCACCGTGAGTTGCTGCACAAATCAACCAGTGCCGTTGCCATAGAACTCGGTGCCAAACCATGATCGGAAACGATCAGCTGCGTGCCTGCTTTTTTCTCACCGTCGCGACCCTGTGCTGGGGACTCAATGCCAATTTCGCCAGGCTGGCGGTCGATGAGATAAGCCCCATGCAGGTGGTCACCTTTCGCTGGTTGGGGGTAGTGCTGATCCTGCTGGTTTTTGCGCGGGACAATATTCAACGAGACTGGCCAATTCTGCGTCGCCATCTGCCCTTTCTCGCACTCATGGGTGGCTGTGGCTTTACGATGTTCAATGCCTTGTTTTATGTAGCCGGTCATCATACCAGTGCCATCAATATTGGAATTCTGCAGGGTGCGGTGCCGGTGTTCGTGCTGATCGGCGGTTTCATCGCATTCGGTCAGCGCATCGGCGCGCTGCAGGCGCTCGGCGTAACTCTGACCCTGCTCGGTGTCGTCATCGTAGCAACGGGCGGCAGCCTGCAACAACTGTCCAGTTTTTCGATCAATCGTGGAGATTTCTTCATGTTGATCGCCTGCCTCATCTATGCGGTCTATTCGCTCGGACTCAGCAAAGGCCCGAAAGTATCCTCGCTCGGGCTGTTCGCAGTCATGGCATTCGTTGCCTGGCTGGTGTCACTGCCGCTGGTCGCCGTCGAAACCTGGATCGTCGGCTGGCAGCCGCCAACCACCAAAGGCTGGATTATCGTCGCGTTGATCACCCTGTTGCCTTCCCTGCTGGCACAGTTATTTTTCATCTTCGGGGTCAAGCTGATCGGTCCCGCGAGAGCGGGTACTTTTTACAACCTGGTGCCGGTGTTCGCGTCTATCCTCGCCGTGGTGATACTGCGCGAAGTGTTCGAAACCTATCACGCGCTATCGCTGATGCTGGTGCTTGGGGGTATCTGGTTGTCTGAAAAAGGTAAGCCAAAGCTCGCCGACTGATGTGACCCGCACTCAATCGTCCTCGCTGGCGTCCTTGCTGGAGTAATAGCCGACGACGTCATTGTCGGTGGAGACACCGAGCCCGTTCAGGCAGCGATTGACATAGTTGAAGTAACCGATGATCTGGTTAGCTTCCAGTATCTGGCCATCGTCGAGGCCCGCATCGCGTAAAGCGTCGACATCCGCTTGCACCATATCACCCGGAGTCAATGTCAATTTCTCGGCATAGCGCAACAGGGCAAGTTCATGACCAGCAAATACCGCTTCAGGCCGGCGTTCATGCAATGCCGCCTCAACGCGATCTGCTTTTTCGTCATCGTTCATCAGGTGGCGCGCATTGGCCCAGTGATTCGCCAGCGAATACTCACAGTGATTCAGAATCGAAACGTAGGAACTGATCGTTTCCTGCAGCCACATCGGCAGAGTGTTGGCAGCATCGTGCAAAGCCGCACGATACAGCACCACGTGCCCGCGCATGGTATTGGGGCGCAGGGAATGCACGCGCATCACGTTATCCACGGTGCCGTGGGGTGTGCGTGCCAGTTGCAGGACGTCGAGCAGCTCGCTGTCGGCCTCCTCGTCTGAAATCATTTTTATCCAGGCGCTCATGATTACCTCGGTGCTTAGCCGATCCCAACGGGCCGGCGATGTTAGACTGCTGCGCTCGATAAAAACTGAGCGATTCGAAGTCCGTCATATTACAAACTAAATCTTTCACTATGAAGCGATTTACGTCGATAACATGGGCATACGCCCATTCAACGGACCATACAGGCAGGTTTGTGAATCACTCATCCACCGCATCGTCCCCGGTTTCAGCTGTGCTCCAGCCCAAACGAATTTCATGATATGGTCGAGTCATGAATGTCCCAGCCAGGTTTAAAAACGACAACCATGCGATTTGATACCCGCAAGGTCACCGCTAGCTTCGGCCTCGAAATTCTCGATGTCGATCTCTCGAACGAACTAAAAGCGCAGGACTATGCCGAGCTCGTCGAACTCTATCATCAGCATTCGATGCTGTTGTTTCGCCACCAGTCACTGACAGCCAAATCGCAGGCTGCGCTCGCCCATCGCTTCGGCGCGCCCAAGATCGAAACCCGCAAACAGTTCAATTTCCAGGAGTATCCCGAAGTATCCACCATCGGCAACCTGCAGGATAACAACGGCAAGCTATTGTCATTTTTTGTGCGCGGTGGATTTGGCTGGCATACCGATGGCGCCGCTGCCTGCCACGTCAACGCCGCCACCATGCTGTACGCCGTCGAAGTTCCGCGTGATGGCGGTGACACCCTCTTCGCGAGCAGCACTGACGCCTATGACCACGGACCATCAGAACTGATTGAGGCACTGCAGGATGTCAGCTTTCAGACCAGTTTTCACGCGCATAATGATCCCCTCTACGAATCCGATCCCGACTCCTTTATTCCACTTGCCGACAGCGAACGCGAAGCGTTGCCCGCGGTCTGGCACAAGGTAATCCAGGTCCACCCGGTAACCGGCCGCAAATTATTTTATCTGAATACTGATCCCCTGGCGTTTGACGGTGTCGACGAAAAGACAGGTAGAGAATTGCTGCAGCAGGCACTGGCAGTAACAACGGCGCCCGAGTGTGTGTATCGCCATCGCTGGCAACCGGGAGAGCTCATCATCTGGGATAATCAGGCAATGATGCACAGTGGCACGCCGACACTCAGCTACGAATCTGACCGGCGCCTGATGCATCGCTCATTCGTGTATACCCTGCCTACTGCAAGACCCCTGCCAAATTACGATGAAGTCAGCCGCATTTTCATGCCTGACGAAAACTCGATCAGCCTCGCCGATTTCAGTTAACGCCTGAAAATCAATGCCAGCCTGAAGTGTCATGTTGGCTTCTGCTTAGCCGGCGGCTATTGAACAGAATCCGCTAATCTGGAGCCATCCGCCAGCTCGATTATCAAACCAACAAGATTCGAAAAACGACCATTCATACATAATAAAAAATTATATTGAATTCTATTTTGCAGGTATGGCATTATGTTTTGATGCAGCAATACTCGATCTTTTCTCTGGCGCGCAACGCGCTCAGTGGGCATCAGAACTGGTCTAAAGCCTGGCGAAGCCCACCGCTCAGGGAACGCTACGATGTGGTCATTATCGGTGCCGGCGGGCATGGGCTGGCGACGGCTTATTACCTGGCAAAAAATCACGGCATAACCAACGTCGCAGTGCTCGAACGAGGCTGGCTTGGTGGTGGCAATATTGCGCGCAACACGGTCACCATTCGCTCCAACTACATGCGTGACGAGAGCATTCCGTTTTACGTCAAGTCGGTCAAGCTCTATGAGGGGCTGACCAAAGAGCTGAATTACAACCTGATGTACTCGAAACGCAGCATGATCGACGTGGTGCAGACCTATCCGAAATTGCGTGAGATCAAGCGGCGCATGTTCAACGGCGATCTGCATGGATCGGTTTATGAACGCATCGACGTGGACGAGTTGCGCCGGCGTATCCCGCCGTTGACGGGGGGCGGCCCCGACTCGCGCCTGCCGATTATCGCCGGCATGGTGCACCCGTCAGCCGCGGTCTGTCGGCACGATGCGGTCGCCTGGAGTTATGCGCGGGCGGCAGATGATCGTGGGGTCGAGATTCACCAGAACACCGAGGTGTTGAAACTGTTGCGCGATGCCAAAAATGGCCAAATCAGCGGCGTCGAGACCAGCCGTGGAAACATCTACGCCGACAAGGTCGCAGTGGTGGTTTCCGGGCACACGACATCGATTACCGACACCGTCGATCTGAAGCTGCCGATCAAATCTTTCAATCTGACCGCGTTTGTATCAGAACCCGTCAAACCGATCATCGACGTGGTGGTCAACTGCCCTGATATCGGTGTCTATCTGAGTCAATCCGACAAGGGCGAGCTGGTCATCGGCGGCGCGCCTGATGCGGGTCAGTCGTTCCGGCGTGACATCAAGCAACAGGTGTTTGAGGATTCAGTCTGCTCGCTGCTGGAATTGTTCCCCGCTTTCAAACGCCTCAAACTGATGCGCCAGTGGGGTGGCACGCTGGATATCGCGCACGATGCCACACCGATTGTCAGCCAGACCGACATTCAGGGACTTTATGTTTCGGCCGGCTGGTGGGGTGGCTTCAAGGCAGTGCCGGCTGGCGGCTATACGCTCGCGCATCTGATCGCCAGGAACGAACCGCATCATCTTGCTGCACCCTTCACGCTGGATCGCTTCAGGCGGCTCGATTTCATTCTCGAAGCCGGTACCACGACGGCGACCTGACGCCGACGACCTGATGATTATGTCTCGATCATGTTAAAAATTTCCTGTCCCTTCTGTGGCCCGCGTAACGAGGTCGAGTTCGCGCATGGCGGTCCGTTGAAAGACAGACGGCCAGACGATTCCTCGCAGCTCGACGATCAGGCCTGGATCGAATACCTGACGGTACCGCAAAATCCGCTGGGCCCGGTGCAGGAACGCTGGTGGCATGTGCGCGGATGCGGCAGCTGGTTCACGATTACG
>Ga0316196_10000380_pt1 | contig 16845 bp, 16 predicted proteins | sample Eddsed2cm_MG_FD_204938 | JGI IMG/M metagenome (GOLD analysis project Ga0316196, IMG submission 204938) | Coastal sediment microbial communities from Maine, United States - Eddy sediment 2 cm | ecosystem: Environmental > Aquatic > Marine > Coastal > Sediment | place: USA: Maine | collected... | reverse complement strand
CGCTCTTCTTCTTGGCGGTGTACGCACCGGCGATAGCCGCTTTCAGCGTCATCATGCACAACAATGGCGTTAAAGACTTGATGCGTTATCTTTCCCGGCTATTTCTCTGGCGCTGTTCTCTGGCCTGGTATGCCTTTTTGATTTTCGGCATTCCGTTGCTGTTTTTATCCGGCTCTGCGCTAAACGGCAATATTTCGGAGGCGTCGTTTCCCTTCTCCTCCTTTCAATCATTTATTGTAGCCTTCGTATTAACTGCAATTAAAGACCCAGTCGAGGAATTCGGATGGCGAGGGCTGGCGCTTCCTCTTCTGCAACGGAAGTTCGCGCCCATTTGGTCCGGGCTGATTCTCGGCGTCGTCTGGGGGCTCCTGGCACCTGCCTGCATTCCTGTTGAGCGAAACGCCGCAAAGCACCTGGTCATTCACTCCGTTTTTTGCTGGCTCGGTTGCAGTCAGCGTGATCGTGACCCCGTTGTTCAACGCATCGTCCGGTAGCATCCTGCTCCCTGCGTTGTTCCATTTTCAGCTCAACAATCCTATCTGGCCCGACGCGCAACCTTATGACACGTTCGCGTTCTTGGCCGCCGCCATAGTAGTTGTCTGGATCAACCGAAAAAACATGTTCAGCAGAAAAGGTGCCGTGACTGCGGTTATTCCCCAGCGGTTTTGATGTGTTCATCTATTCCATGATTGAATAAATGGCGAGTACTCGGTGTCGGGGTGAAGGTCTTCTCGCACCGGCGAGAAAATTTCGATGAGCACCGAATCTTTTATGGCATACGTTCCGTGTTTCGCGTTACCGGGAATGCACCAACTGTCCCCCGGGCTGCAATTGTAAACCTCGTCGTTAATGAAAAGTCGGGTCCTACCGGTCACCAGATACCCGGTCTGCTCATGAGGGTGGTTGTGAGTTGGAATTCGAGTCCCCTTTAACAGCTTTAATTCGGCCATCAAAGTATTTTGGCCGTAAACCAGGGTTTTTTGTGTGATACCTTTTATAGTGGATCGGTAACCTTCGCTGCTTTTTTTATTGAACATGGGCCTTCTCCTTACGCCTTCCCCAACTTCCCGTTTGCTTCAAGCTCCAAGCCGCACCATCCAAAAAGATAGGAAGTTATTTTTAACTTATATCGGTATATCAATGAGCTGATTGTCTGTCAATACAATTACTGACAAGCAACCCTACGATTCAAGCAATCCAATTTCCGTGCGACACTCTTAACAACACCGAAGTCGGTTAAGGTTTTGCACCGAACAGTTTTAAACGATTTTTTTGCCAGAGCTTTTTGCACTTCTACCATGAATTATTGAGAACTTACCCTTGTCCGAGGCAACAAATCCATATTATTAATGATAATATACACTCGTTCACAGCCTCCCTCTCTTTCCAGATCATAGCGATAATTTCGAAAACCTTCATCCGACACCGCTTGTTGATTGTTGAACCGGCTTTACCATTTCCAAGGCACTAATAAACCCGACAATTAAAGGTCTTATAACCGGACGGATATTTTCTAATCCAAGCTTCTCTTCACAAAAAGGAGGCATGCAATGGAAACAAGCAAAATATTACAAATAGGTATCTTATTTGGGCTTCTTGTCATACCGGTCCCATTAAACGCATACAACGATTATAAGGGATGCAGTGACCATCCAATGTTTTCCAGAATGCAGGATTTTTACATTTCGAGCTGCCGCGAAGTTGAATACGATTCTCATGATTTTTACGATGAAAAGGGTAAAAAGCACGTTATAGAAGGCCATAAATGGCAGATCAGCTACAAAATCAAAAAGGGTCTTTCACCAGCGGGCGTGCTAAAAATAAAGAAGAACTATATCAATGCCGTTATGAAAATCGGTGGTACTGTTATCAAAGAGGGCGGGCATACTTTCATGAAAGTTGACAAAGCAGGCAGGGAAACTTGGATTGAATTGAACACCGCAACTACCACAACCGGGGATAACTACAGCCTGATCATTTTTCAAACCGCTGTTATGGAGCAGGAAGTGATAGCGAACCCCGATGCCATGGCAAGTGACATTAACACAACCGGACGTGTCGCGATTTACGGGATTTACTTTGATCATGACAGCTACGCTGTTAAATCTGAGAGTGAAGGTTGGAGATGGTTATAAAGTTAATATTACAACAGACTTTCTGGTTATAGATGATACCGGAAATGTATTGGGTGGCCAGCAGAATGTCTACTCACTTGAAAATATTTCAGCAATACCTATGACTGATTTTACACTGGACTTGACCTATACACTTTCAGGCGCCTCAGAGGGGATCTATAACCTTCAAACAACGGTGAACGACAAAAATTCAGGCAAGAGCACCAAATTTGTTACTAAAATAGAAATCAAATAGTTCAAGGGCCGGTAAGTTTTTTCAGTGCCAATGATAAACAAAAATGGCCGTATGCATTTACAATCGCTAATGGCAAATGGCACCATTAAGCGCGTTAAAGGCTAATGGCGACCAAGCGCCAAGCGAAAATAAGGAACGCTGATATTTTGTGCGTTAGAAGACTGTTTTTTACTGACTTGCCCATGGATGAATGAGCATCTCCTCTCGAAAGCAGCCTGGAAAACGTAGCAAAACCTTTTCCAGGCTTTCCTTTTTTATTTGTTAAGGGTCACGGTAAGAAATAATTCCACACGATTGCGCCGGATTATGGTTTGTCTACAAGGCACATCCACCTGCGCATATCGGGATACGTATGGGTGGATGTAACACAGTAGACGGGCCATAAGACAAGCAAGAGGTGAAATTATTTTTTGCCGGGGCCCTTAGTTGGGTCGGTTGGAGTAGACCACTATGTATGTGGTCACAAATTTTTACCGGACCCAAGACGTGGCCGTCTGGGCGGCCAGATTATCCACATGATCAAAATGAGTAACGCAAAAGCCGTATAACCTGTCGCAAATACCCAAAGCGGAAAATCATAATAAATTACCTTCTGCAGATAATACCCGACAAATGAGCCCGGGTAGACATTCCCGCCTGCTGCTTCACGCAATTCATTTTCCCAAATGGTAAGCGGGCATATCCTGCCAAGCCAAGCATTCACTGCAACAATTCCTATTGCCAATAAATTTGCAGCTCGAAACCAGAAACTTCCCGTCCAATGCCACTGCCGGACAATGCCGACGACAATCAGAATGAAGCTGAGAACGACAAAGGCTATAAAGAGTGCGTGTAAAAGAAGAAGAATATCTGCCCACACCGAATGCATTTTAGTTTCCACCGTCCTGGTCCGCCGACCCTTAAATGCAGATGTGATTCTTCCATACATTTCGTTCCATGAGTGTGCCTGACGGCACCAGAACACATATGGGAATTAAATTGTTGGTCACAAATTGTTCTAAACGGCAATTATGCATGAAAATTCCTTCACAGTACCTTTCGTCTGTCTTCCCTAAATTCTAATGGCGAGTTCTAAGCAGTACGACACGAGCACTCCCGGCTTCGACGCACTGACTTATTAACCAACTGATATTAAATAAATTAATATTCATCAGGTGGGATGTATTCGTTTGGTTATGCGGAGGTCAATAAATTCGTCGCTTTCCAGGACGCATGAGAAGGCACCATTACAATGTAGGGTATTTCAGTCATGTGAATGCCTTTATGAAGCCAATAATATGTATTTTTTGTTAAATAACCAATGCTTAAATTGCTGGCACGACACTTGCTAAGAATTTATTCGTGAATTACCCAACGTACGGCTATCCAAATGTTGACGAAACCCCAACGTTGCAAAAGCCGGAGGGCTTCAGAGTCCTGGTGAAGCTGTAATTGTTGGTGCTGAGTGTAAATTGAGTTGCTGGTACAACCTCCTTATAAACAACTTATTATACTTTTCAGGCGGACCTTATCAAGTCTAAATGCCTATCATGAAAAGGCTTTGATTTTTGATTTTCTCATCTCCAACTGTAAACGCCTCTGTTAAGTCGATTTTGGTCGTCGATGACGATAGCATGCTCGTAGAGCTCATTTCACTCTGTTTTGAGAGGCACGGATTCGGGGTGTTCAAAGCTTATAACGGCCATGATGCTTGGAATTTTTTTATAAATAATGACATAGACTTTGTTCTTACCGATCTTCAGATGCCGGTTTTGAACGGAAGGGAGCTTTCCCATCGGATACGTAACCAGTCACCGCACGTAAAAATAGCGATAATGACAGGCGGTGAAAATGATGTCGCAGCGGAACTCTTAAAAGATGGGACAGTGGACTATTTTTTCCCGAAGCCGTTCAATATTAAAAGTATCTGTAAGCTTCTCATTGCAGAAGCTCAGGTTACCTGATCGTCTTTTTCCATTCTGAAATTCTCACCCCAAATGTCGGCCACCTTGCAGTGCCCACGCACTTCTTTTAATTCAATGCAATCACAACAAAGGCTCACGGACATTATAAAGTTCATTTGTCGACGAAAAATAGCTTGACATCAACTATTTGAATTATTTATAGAACAAAATAATTGAAGTCTCAAGCTGCTCCTCTTCTGGATCTCACTCACAAAGCGAATCTACCCTCTGCGCGCATTTCGGAATTTGTTTAGAATCCTTTTTACGCTCCTTTGATTTTAACGGCTTTTTAACAACCTTAAGGCTCGCTAAAAAAATAAGCTGTCGCAACCCATGGTACTTCCCTCGCCGAGTATCATATGTATCTTTCCGAGGAAGTACGCAAATATATTTCGATTCACAGCTGACATAATAATTTCAAGGAGGAATCGTCAATGTCACAAATCAAACAATATTTCCTTGCATTAGCGCTTACGAGTGCCCTCATCGGATCGGCAGCCGCCGCTGCCGATGTGAAAATCGGGTTTCTCGCCGGATTCACAGGCCCGCTTAAAAGTTTGGCACCGGGAATGTACAAAGGTGCGAAACTCGCGGTCAAGCAAATTAATAGTCAAGGCGGTATTTTAGACGGCCAAAAAGTTATTATGCCGAGCGGCGATTCGACTTGCTCGGATGTCACAGCTGCTGTGGATGCCGCCGCCCTCCTCGTTAACGATGAAAAAGTCTTGGCCATTGTCGGACCGCTATGTTCGGGTGCGGCTATTGCCGTATACAAAAAGGTGACCATACCCGCGGGTATCACGGCGGTGTCCCCATCAGCAACCTCTCCCGCAATCACATCGCTCGATGACGGTGATCTCGTGTTTCGCACCTCACCTTCTGATGTTTACCAGGGCGACATCATGGCCCGCTTGTTAATATCCAAGGGGATTAAGCATATTGTTATTACATACGTAAACAATGATTGGGGCAAGGGCATTTCCGCTGAGCTTTCCAAAGCCTTCGAAGCCGCAGGCGGTGAGGTGGCCGGGAATATAGCGCACGAAGAGGGAAAAACAGACTACAGTGATGTTATACGATCACTGTCATCCCCGGGTGTCGGCACGTTGGTGGTGCTGGCATATGCAAACGGCTCGGGTCAGACACTGCTGCGCCAGGCAGTGGAAGGCGGTGCTTTCGAGCAGTATGTCGGTGGAGACGGGATGGCGAGCAATACCCTCATCGCAGCGATAGGAAGCGACAAGCTCAGAGGAATGATTGTGACCAAGCCGGGTGCCCCGGATAGCACGGGAGCGCGAGTTTTCAAAAAATTTGCCTGGAGCGACAATCTGAATCCAGCGGGGGCGTTTGTCGGGCAATCCTATGACGCCGCTTTTCTGCTTGCGTTGGCCATCGAAAAAAACGGTAAAGCCGAACGTGCCGGGATTGCCCAGGCTTTGCGAGCCGTGGCGACTCCTCCCGGTGAGGTCGTACTGCCGGGTGAGTGGGCAAAAGCAAAAGCATTGATAAAAGCAGGCAAAGAGATCAACTATCAGGGTGCCACCGGCAGTATCGATTTTGATGTAGCTGGTGATGTGTCCGGAGTAATTATTGAAATGGGCGTTAATGTAAGAGAAGGCTCATTCATTGAATTTGGCCAGATAAAGTAACTGGAAATAAAAATCTTGTAACCCGCCATCAAATTTCATTTTTGTAAAGGAGATCCAATGACTGATACAATATTGATAGGAATTGACGGTAGTAAAGCCGGCGAACATGCTGTAAATTTTGCCGTATCACAAGCCAAGTCCGGCAATACACGACTGGTTCTCGGTTATGTAGTTGAATGGTCACCTTATGCGTTTAACACTCCCGAAGAAAACGAACAACGCCATTTGCGTCGGAAAGAAGAAATCAAAAACGCCGAGGAGAGAGTGCTGAATCCGATACTGAAGTCGCTCGACAGTAAAGGCGTTAAGGCTCTCGGCGTTGTCCGCCACGGTCAAGTAGCAGATGTCTTGCTTCAACTGGCCAAGGAGCAAGATGCCGGACAAATCGTTGTCGGCAGGATCGGCCATTCGGGGATTAAATCATTGCTTTTTGGGAGTGTTGCCACAAAACTGATACAGCTTGCCCACATCCCGGTAACCATCGTCCCATAGCAACCACGTAAACGGCCTTCCTTATTGTTTGCTTCTTTGCAAGATGGAATGAGAAATTATGCGAGCCTGCGGCAATATGTTGTTTGATCAAAAACCGTCAAGGCTTTCTATGAAACTTATCCAACAAAATGAAAAGGGAGTCATAATGATGAAATATAAAGCCATTTCAATTTTTGTTGCGGTGTTCACCATTTTGGCGCCAGTGTCGGTCTTCTCTCAGGAAGCCGGAGGGATCGATCAAAAGGTCAATGAAATTTTCAACAGCGTATTTGGGCCGTTTGTTTCATTTATTTTTTATTCCGTGTCGGTCAGCGGCGTCAGCTTTCCACTTATCGTTGGTTGGCTGATTATCTGTGCTTTTATTTTGACGGTATACATGGGGTTTATTCAGTTCACGGGTATCCGACATTCTATCGACCTGCTTCGCGGCGTCTATTCAAATCCTGAAGACGCCGGTGAAGTATCGCACTTTCAAGCGTTGGCCACGGCCTTGTCCGGCACTGTGGGGCTGGGAAATATCGCCGGTGTTGCGGTTGCAGTCAGTTTGGGAGGGCCCGGGGCTACTTTTTGGATGATTGTTGCAGGCTTTGCCGGTATGGCCTCAAAATTTACCGAATGTACGCTGGGCGTCAAATACCGGGATGAGTTCCCCGACGGACATGTTTCCGGCGGTCCGATGTATTATCTGAGCAAGGGTTTGGCAGAAAAGGGGAAGGCGGGTCTTGGCAAGGTGCTCGCCGTTCTATTCGCCATCATGTGCATCTTCGGCGCATTTGGCGGCGGTAACATGTTTCAAGGGAACCAGGCCTATCAAATGATTGCCAATACATTCGGGATATTTACCGATACTGGCTGGTTGTTTGGACTTATACTGGCAATCATCGTCGGTGCTGTGATTATTGGCGGCATAAAATCTATTGCCAAGGTAACGGAAAAAATCGTGCCGTTTATGGCGATTTTATATGTGGGTACCGCCGTGGTGATCCTATTGGCGAACTTCACCAAAATACCGACTGCGTTCGGGCTTGTTATTCAAGGGGCTTTCGTGCCCAAAGCCATTGGTGGAGGGATTGTCGGTGTTCTGATACAAGGCCTGAAGCGTGCCGCGTTCTCAAATGAAGCCGGCATCGGTTCGGCAGCGATCGCGCACTCTGCCGTTCGAACCAACGAACCTCTCACCGAAGGCTACGTTGCCCTTCTGGAACCGTTTATCGATACGGTGGTGATCTGTACCATGACCGCCCTTGTCATTGTCATTACCGGCACCTACGCCGACGCAGGGGGAATGACCGGTGTAGCCTTAACTTCGGCCGCGTTCCAGTCCGTGTTCCCATGGTTTGGCGTCGTTCTCGCTGTTGCCGTGCTCTTGTTCGCTTTCTCCACTATGATCTCCTGGTCTTACTATGGCCTGAAATGCTGGACCTTTTTGTTCGGGGAAAGCCGGGTTTCGGAGTTGGTATTTAAATTTATTTTCTGTGTGTTTGTCATTATCGGCTGCAGCATGAGCCTGGGGCCGGTCATCGATTTTTCAGATGCGGCAATTTTTGCCATGTCCCTTGGCAATGTGCTCGGCTTGTATCTTTTGATGGGAACCGTGAAAAAGGATCTGAAAGACTATCAGGCTCGATTAAAATCCGGAGAGATCAAGCGCTATAAATAAACACGCTTTTTGATTATACCTAAAATGACTGTGCGGTGATAATATGGGGTATGTTGCAGTCATTAGCTATCGCCGGATATTAACATTACCATTTTACTTTGCCCGGAGGCTTTTATTTGATATGGAATTTTTAGCATTTTACCGCTGACAATATGGTTGGCGCGGTTTAAATTGTTTGCCAGCATGATATTAACAACGCTTGTGCTGTAGCGACGCGCAATAAGTGTTAAGGTTTCCCCGGATTCCACTCGGTGTTTGCGGAAATCCACTCTTGCAGGATTTAGTCGAAGTATCTGATCGATGTTTGCAAAAAGCATCTTCTTCTTTCCCTCAGGAATGTTAAGCACGTAATTTTCTCCTGGAACAATGTCCTGCCTGAGTTCAGGATTAAGCTCCTCCAAAATTTTTCTATCGATTCCAGTAATCTTGGCGATATCATTCAGGTTATTCGTTTTTGTAACTGTAAAAGGTTCAGATTTTGTCGGTGTATCGATTATAATTTTTTCAAGCCCATATTTTTCCAAATTATTGACAATATGAAGAGTTGCTAAAAATTTGGGTACATAGCGTGCAGTCTCCTCGGGAAGCTTTTCATACAGATCCCAGAAGTTATCCAAGTAATTAATCTTCTGGTTTCGGATGAGTCTCAAAACCCTGGTTTCCCCACAATTATAGGCTGCGAGCACAGTAGACCAATCTCCGAACAGGCTATGAAGCTCTTTTAAATAGCTAATGGCGGCCTGTGTCGATTTTTCAGGATTCAGACGCTCATCAATATACTGGTTTCGACTTAACCCGAACTTGTAACCAGTTGAGGGAATAAATTGCCACAATCCTAAAGCTCTTTGTTTTGAGAGCGCTTTTACTATAAACCCACTTTCAACTAAAGGCAGCCATGAGAGTTCTTTTGGAAGACCTTCTTTTATTAGCATATCAACAATCGCTTGCCGGTATTTCCCAGATCTTTTATACGACGCAATGAAATGGTTTCTCACTTCACCTTTAGTATAAAGGTCTATCTCATGTTGTACCTTTTTGTTTATAGTCAAAGGAATTTCCTTTTGGCTCCCGTTTATAACTCCTTTGCGTGATGCATAAATCTCATAGATGCGCTTGGTGATAACAAAACGCATGTCTTCTTTTTGACGAATCAGATTTTCATTTTCGAATGTGTCGATTTTTAGGATAACTGAATATGCTCGATCAAGTAAGTCGATTGCTTTATCAGGCTCACCATTTTGCCAAAATTTTTGCGATGTCTGGCAAAGTAAAAATACTTGCTCAATCATTTGCTGAGCGTTTTGCTCTGAGTTATCCAATCTATCAACTAATGTGATTTCATCGTTGTAAAAATTTTTGTAATCTTTATTATCTATTTGTTTTTTATCTAAAGCCGTTTCGACCGTTATATCGCAATTATCGTTGGCATCAATTTGCCCAAAATCTATTGTGCCCGATAGATTTGCATAAGTGCGACAATAATTATTTTGCGCGAAATCAGCCGAACCTGCCATCGGCAGAACCAATATAATTATAAACAAAAATAATCTAATCTTCATTGCTTTATCTCAAAATTTAAGTTTTATATTGTTTATAAGATAACAGCATAAGGCTGTTGGCATTTTGTAGTGAGAAAATTTAAGCCTTAATACCGATTATGGAGAGATCCGGTGAAAACTGTTGAATACAAAGATTATGCCAATGAAAGTAAATCATAATAAAGCATAAATTTACGGTAGGTTACAAAGACTAAGCGATCTTAATAGGAATAAAAAGTTATAAGGTTTTTTAAATATTATAGAAAATACTTCATATTTTACAAAATATCACTGTTTGGAACCTACCTATTTACGACCGCATTCCACCAATAATTTTTTAGAATTAATTTTACTTTGCCTAGGCAATCACAATTTTTTCAGAAAGTTAATCCTATTTTTCTCTAGCTCCTCTACTGTTTTTTACCCTTATACCCTTAATATATTTTTGTTATAACATCGAATTCTAAATTTTGGGTAGAACTGGCATAGACAATGCTTAACACTTATTTATGTCGAGGATAGCAAAATTATAAATTCGGCGGCTATACCGTACGGTGCATTTTTATATATAAAACGTTAGAAGTGATCTCCGTAAAACAAGAAAAGAATCGTACAAGATCTATGACCTATTTGCATTGTCAATGTGTACATCCGTAATACTTTACTCGCTTGCTCGTGTTCAATTACAAGACAATGTCATACAGGTCACTGATATAATCTTAGTACTTTTATTATTATGATTTTAGAACCGTTAGGAATTGATTTCGATCAATATTTAGGCTTGTTAGTCGATACGAACATCAAGAGGGGGCGGATATGAAAAGGACCATTCGTTTTTTGAAGGTGGCAATTTTAACATTATTTGGAACATGCACAATCTTATTGGTCGGTGGGATTCATTTTTCGGCTACCACTATAATTGAATCGCCAGATTTTCTTGAACCAGCTTATCAGGGTGATGAATATTTTGAGGGATTAAATCCGAAAAGTGATTATCTATGGCCATATGATGACTTATTACAAGAAAGAAACGTTCCCGAAGTAATTCAACTGTGATTATATCCTTAAAACTTGGTGATTCCAAACTTTCACATAGGGGTCAAAAAATTTGAGGATATAGGTGAGGATATACCTCTTTCATTGTTAAAAATAAAGCCGAAGGCCGGTGTTTCTGAAACCCCGGCGCTCAAATGATCTGCAAACCGAGACTGGAAGCGATCAGTTCAACCGCGAAAGCGGCGCTGCGGTTCTTGTGGTCGAGGATCGGGTTGACCTCGGCCACCTCCAGGGACGCCATGCAGCCCCTCTCGGCGAAAGTTTCCATCAGCAGGTGGGCTTCGCGGTAGGTCAGGCCTCCGCTCACCGGAGTGCCGACCCCCATGGCCACTGACGGGTCGACACAGTCAATATCGAAACTGACATGGATGTGATCCGCTTTTCCCACCAGTCGGTCCAGCACCTCGTTTGCGACGTTCTGGATTCCTATACGGTCGATTTCCGCCATCGTGTAAAGGGCAAGGTTCATGTTGCGCACGGTTTGCTTTTCCATCCGATCGACACTGCGCAGGCCGATCAGCGCACAGTTTTGCGCTGCCACCTTGGGGGCGAAGCCCATGATGTGCGTCAACGGATAAGCCCCCAGGCCGAGCGAAACCGCCATCGGCATGCCGTGGATGTTTCCCGAAGGCGTGGTGGTTTCCAGGTTCATGTCGGCATGGGCATCGATCCAGATAACCCCCGGCGTTTTGCCCTTTTTGCGGCAGTGGGATGCCACACCGGCAATGGTACCGATGGCCATTGAATGATCACCGCCGATGACCATTGGAAATTGATCCTGGAAAAGCGCATTTTCAACCCGCCTGGCCAGGGCCTCGCAGCTACCGACAATATCGTCGAGGTACTTCAGATGTGGGTTGTCGCGGGTCGAGCGCTCTTTGACCCGAACGGCGATGTCCCCCGCATCCTCGACCCTGTAACCGAGGGCTGCGACTGTTTCCAGCAAACCGGCGATCCGGATGGCTGCCGGTCCCATATCCACCCCTCGTCGGTCGGCGCCGAGATCCATCGGAAAGCCGATGACCTGAATGGTTTTGATCTCCCCTGCGGCCATTGCGCTAGGTTCCTTTCCATTCCCGGTTGCGCCGCGCAGATTGGTGCTTGACAGAGCGGCATTCTTTTTTTACCAATGGATAAATCCGAAGGTGATCTGATCATCGCGACGTCCCAGACCGATGCCGGCTTTGACATACTCCAAAGTGGCCTCTTTCGCACTCTTTTTCGATTTGCCGAATTGCCGTTGCGTGAATTCACCTCTTGTCTCGTACCACCACATTGTGGTTAATGCAAATTCGAAATCCGCCCGCAAAAACAATGACCTAAATTCAAAATTTAAAAAAGATATCGATGTGAGGATTTTATCTTTCAAAAGGAGAAACTTAGCATGCCTGGGAAAAAGGGGAAATTATCAAGGAGAGATTTTATTAAAACCGCCGGTGCAGTCGGCATAGGATCGACACTTATGCCGTTAAGTTCTTTGACACCGGCATACGGTAGCTCTCCAGAGAAGGAACCTGAAGACGTGGTTGTGCCAAAGCGACCATACGGGAAAACTGACGTTAATGTCTCTATTCTTTCACTGGGCGGTGTACTGAAGATTTCTGACCAGTTAGTATTCAGGCAGGCCTTTAAAATGGGAGTAACCTATTGGGATACGGCTGATTCATATTCATGGGGAAAAAACGAAGATGCAATCGGCAAATACTTTACCAAGTTCCCAAACGACCGGGACAAGGTGTTTTTGGTTACTAAAGCAGCTACTTCAAATCCGCAAAAATTAACCGAGAAATTAAATGCCTCACTTCAAAGAATGAATACGTCATATGTCGATATGTATCTTATTCATTATGTAAGTGATGCAAAAAATGAATTGACCGGTGATGTCAAAGCCTGGGCTGAGAAAGCAAAAGCTAAAGGAAAGATACGTTTTTTTGGATTTAGCGCCCATAAAAATATGGAAAACAGTATGCTTGAAGCGGCTAAACTTGGATGGATCGATGGAATTATGATGAGTTATAATTACAGACTTATGGTAAAGGACGAAATGAAGAGAGCGGTCGATGCTTGTGTTAGGGCTGGAATAGGATTGACTGCTATGAAAACACAGGCTGCTTTCTCGGCCAACTTTTATGCATCGATTGGCTCTGAAACCGATAGTGCCATGAAAATGACCGAAAATTTATTAAAAAAAGGATACACCGCCGAACAGGCTAAACTTAAGGTGGTGTGGGAAAATCCAAATATTGCCAGCATCTGCTCAGCTATGCCGAATATGACAATCCTGCAGGCTAATGTCGCAGCGGCCTTGAATAAGAACCGTTTGTCTGAGGGTGACAAAAAACGCTTTGAACAATATGCTCAAAGAACTGCTCCTGGCTACTGTGCAGGATGTGCCAATATTTGTGAATCAGCGGTCAATCTTGGCATCCCGATCAGCGATATATTGCGCTATTCCATGTACAACCACAGCTATGGAGATCGAGATACAGCATTGAGGTTATTCAACACCCTGGCAACAGATGTTAAGGCAAATATTCTTAAGACCGACTATTCTATGGCAGAAAAATCTTGCCCCCAAAAGATACAAATCGGTAATCTTATGAAAAAAACAATTAAAGAATTAGCATAGAAAGCACCGCGGAAAATATTCCGGGCAGTCGCTCTGAAGATCTTTCTTCTGACGGCGTTAAGCTTACATGAATTCGACCAGAACCGGTAAAATGACGGAAGTTGATCGGCTAACGAGCCTATGTAAAGTGAACTGCTGCTATCCGTACAGAAACATCACCAATGACTTTTGTGCAGTGACCTTTTCCCTCGGTATCATCCAGCATGACCACTTCTCCTGCCTTTCTTCGGCATGTTTCCCCATCACCGCTCTCGAATTCACATTCGCCTGTCATTAATATCAGCCACTGCCTCACTGGAGTCGGATGCCAATCTCCAACCCAGCCGACTGGCAATTCCAAAAAAACAATTGCCTTGGCAGACTCGACCGAAGAGGTGTTCAGTGGTGTTGCCGGTGGAGCATAGTCGTTTGTATTCAGTGCAATTTGCAATTCCTCGAAATGTGAACATCCATCGGAATCAGAAAATATTCTCAGGTACTCGATCATACTCACAATTAGCTCCCTTGCAGTTTCTCAACCCCGTCATTCGGCATCAGACTCCTATCCGGATATTGACAGAAAACCCAGAACACTCTGCGACTTTACTACATTAGAGAAGTTACACATTTACACTTCGCACAGGAGGGTAGGAAAGGTTGCTTATGTTTCGGCCTTCACGCGGCTGATCACATCCAACATCGCCGGAGAAACATCAGTATGGTGATGGACTATCTTCCACACCCCCGCTTCACGGCGATAGATGTTCGTGACGCGTTGCTCGATGGCAACCTGCTGTCCGGCAATAAGCTGCCCATCCTCGTTGCCCACTTCGTAGGCCACATCCCCGGCGGCCTGGATGAATTGATTTTTCAGTTCAACCCTCCCGTCTGAAGACAGTCGGGCTACTTCCTCAAACGATCCCCTGACTGCATCCCAACCGACTTCCCGACCGCCGATTGGGTGCATGGTCGTTACGGCCGCACTGTGCGACCAGATGTCTACCAGTGGACCTGCATCCCCATTGACCATGCGGTTCAGTGCTGCGTAGAATTTTTCTGATGCTTTGCGAACTTCGTTTTCTGTTGAAATAGAAACATTCTCCTTCTGCGGTTTCATTAAGGGCACTGGTAAGTTTCCGACCCAGAAATGTGCATTATTCAGTAGGTTCAAGGAAATCGGCGGCATTGCGCGGAGGCATACGGCTTTACGCCGCACAAGCGATTACAGACCTGTCACGCCAAAGGCGTGATTGACGCCGACCTGTCCCGAAGCAGGCGGGGAATTACGAAAAGGGCCATTTGTGGGCGGAAACTAAATTGTTTGTGCCAGAATAGGCAGGGAAACAAGGACCAATCTACAAAATTGGCCCCTGCCTTTGATATCCTACGAATAGGTTACCTGCTCTATGGGCTCGGCAAACCAGATCTCTGATTTTCCGATTACCCCAATATTTTCCATGAGCGGCCGCACAGCGCCGGCAAAATCTTTGGCCCCTTTCATGTCTTTAAACTGGTGCACCGCTATTATATCGTTGGGATCTTTTTCTTCGCGATGGACGCTTGCATAAGTGATACCATGTTGCTTACGAAGCCAATCAGCATCATCATATCCACGTTTCCACCGGGCATAATCTTCTACCTTGTGTCTTATGATCACTGTAGCCATGACGCGTTACCTCCTCACATATGTTGTTTATGTCCAGGTCGACCGGTTTAGGGCTCAACGTTTTTAGTTGAAAAGCCTTTAAACAGCTTGTGGGTATTTATCGATATCGTCATTTGACTTTATCTAATGATCAACAATGGATTGAAAACAACCTTTCAGATCGTGTTAATCCTTAAAGTTTGGCGGGTTAATAAGGTTTTGCAGGCAGTTAACCTTATGGTTGTTATTCGAATAATTGCCCCTAAATTTTAGACGCAAACGATTATCCCTTCGGTGCCGGGTAAGCCATCTCTTTAGCCTTACGCATGGCTCCAAGCGCCTCTTCCATCGAAAATAGTCTGGTTGTTTTGGTTGCTTTGAGATGTCCCGGTGAAACAGCAGCGACAATGCCAGCCATGGCAGTGGTATCGTCTGGGAAATCGGCGATCACAAGACCGTCATATTCGCCGAAAGTGTAATAGATATTGTGCATTTTACCGCCAAGTTTCTCGGCCAAACTGGCGAAAGCTTTACCCCGATCCTCCGGACTTTTTGCAAGAGCCGCCCATGCTTCAGGGGTGTATGAAAATTGAGTCATATAGGTAGCCATGGTTATACCCTCCTTTCTTAAATAAGTGCCTGATTCCCTTAAGGACCCGCCTGAAACAACATTCTCTTTAGGAGAAATATTGTTTAAAATAGATAGTAAAGATGTAATATCGTAGCGTGAGTCGTTTTCGGTTACCGCTACGATTGCGATATGGGAAAGTTAGAGAACGAGTTGGTGAAGAAGTGTATCCGAATTAGCGGCGAAAAAATGCTTGATAGATAAACTATGTTAAAACATACGCACCACAATTACTCTGTCAATAGTTTGTCGATTATAGTTGGATAAGCGATTGCTCAAGTTAAATTGAGGCATTCAAAGCGGTTCAGGGAACATAAACCGGAGCGGCATTTTTTTCGGCTTCGTCCGGAACCGGGACGGTGATGACCGCGTCGATCCGTTCGACGAACTTGATCCACTCGGCGCCGACGCAGCCTTCCGCCACCGCCCGCAGCGGGAAACCGTGTTTTTCCGGCAGGCGCTTTCCGTTGACCGCATAAGCCAGAAAGGCTTTGTTGGTTTGAACTTCGCGTAACGGCAATCGTTGGACCTTCTCATAGGGTCCCGCCGGCCCACCAACATCGACGTAAGTGGTCTTCCTGTCGACCCCGGCCTTCTCCAAAAGGGGCCAGATCGAAATCCCCCGCCAGCGGGCATTATAGGCGAAAACACCCGGGCAGATGAGTAAAACGTCCCGCGAAACAACCGGCATCTCCATGATTTGATCGTAGCTGAACCGGGACGGTCGTGCAACGGCACCGCCGATTGTCAACTGCCAGCGCTGCAGGTCCACCTGGTGCTCGCTCAATCCCATGGTGCCGAACTTGTCGATCGGCGTAAGCGGAAGATTGCGCGAGTCCAGATATTTCGGACTTTCGAAAAGAAGGGTCCCAAGGTCGGTATCGGCCGGCAGGAGCCTTTTGCGAAGCGCAGCGCAGCTACGGCGCACCAGCAGAGCGAGAGGGCTGCCGGCTAAGACCGTCCAGCCGGCAACAGCCGTGAAAAGTTTGAGTATCTGCCTGCGTTTCATATTGTCCTTTTTGCCGGGTACGTACTCTATTGACACAGTCCACAAAAACGCTTGGCCGCAGTTCTGGATAACCTGTTGGAAGATATGAGCTGCCTGGATCGGCCGAGCCGTCACGCCCCGGAATTTGCGCCCTTGACGAGCCATTATCCGACCATTAGCTTCAACATTAAGTGGAAGGAATATGACAAATGGACCCAAAGGAATTACTGTTTGCTGTAAACCAATCGCCCTTTCGATTTGTGGTGAC
>Ga0316196_10000378_pt1 | contig 16886 bp, 10 predicted proteins | sample Eddsed2cm_MG_FD_204938 | JGI IMG/M metagenome (GOLD analysis project Ga0316196, IMG submission 204938) | Coastal sediment microbial communities from Maine, United States - Eddy sediment 2 cm | ecosystem: Environmental > Aquatic > Marine > Coastal > Sediment | place: USA: Maine | collected... | reverse complement strand
TCGGCGCTTGGTTTCTTGAGGCGCACGAGATTGCCCGGCAACAGCGCCGGTCCGCTCAGGCCCAGCCGGTCCGCTCCGTGGCAGGCGGCACAGTGTTGTTGGAATATTTCCGCGCTGTTCGCGGCAGCCGCGTTCGCGCCGTGGCTTGCGATGGCGAAAAATAGCAGCGCTGAAAGGAATATGGCAGGCATCAACTGGCTCAGGGATTGATAATGAGGGAAGGTCTGCAACTGGGAAGACTTGCGCATCACGCGACTACACCGTCATGGTGAGCGCCTGGCGGTGAGGGGGGTACGTCCCTGTACCCGTCCATTCGGTCCAGCTTAGTAAACGTCGTTAACCGTGTTGTACACGTTGAACTTGCCGGTTGGTGTGATCAGGCGGCTGTCCTTGATGACTTTCTTCAGCTTGAGCGTTTTGTCGTCGACGATGACCAGCGCGGATTCCTGCTCCTTGCCGCTCCACACCGAGAACCAGACCTCGTCACCCGCCTGGTTATACTCGGGCTGGACCACGCGCTTCGGACCTTCCCCGGAGATACCGGCCCACTCGCCGATCGGCAACACCTTGAAGCCTTTGTCGAGGTCGGTGATGTCGAATACCGCAACAGACTGGCTGATCTTCTCGGCCGGGTTGAGCGGCGTGTCGACATAGAGGTGTTTCGATTTGGGATGGGTCTTGATGAACAGTGAACCACCACCCTGACCTTTGAGTATTTCGACCACCTTCCACGCGCTGTCCGGGTGGCCAACGGGGTCGGTGCCGATCAGCGTGATCTTGTCGTTACCGAGTGCGCTGGTACTCCACACCGGGCCGTACTTGGCGTGCATGAAGTTGGCTCCGCGGCCCGGATGCGGGATCTTGTCAACATCGATCATCGCAGTCATCTTGCGTTTCTTTGAGTCGATAACAACGACCTTGTTGGACTGGTTGGCCGCGGTCAGGAAGTAGCGATGTGTGCGATCCCAGCCACCGTCGTGCAGGAAGCGTGCGGTTGGAATGGTGGTCACCGACAGGTTTTCGATATCCTCGTAGTTGACCAGCAGCACCTTGCCGGTTTCCTTGATGTTGACGATAAACTCCGGGTGCTCGTGCGAGGCGACGATGGCCGCAACGCGTGGTTCCGGGTGATACTCGCTGGTATCTGCAGTCATGCCGCGCGTGGATACGATCGTCTTCGGCTCGAGGGTGTTACCGTCCATGATGACGTATTGCGGTGGCCAGTAGGCCCCAGCGATTGCGTACTTGTCCTCGTAGCCCTTGTACTTGGAGGTTTCGACTGAGCGTGCCTCGAGACCGATCTTGATCTCGGCGACCGTGTCGGGTATTTCCATCCACATGTCGATCAGGTTGACACGCGCATCGCGTCCAACCACGAACAGGTAGCGACCGGATGCGGACATGCGTGAGATGTGCACCGCGTAGCCGGTTTTGACGATGTTGATAATGTCCTTGCTATCGCCGTCGATCAGCGCGACCTGGCCGCTGTCGCGCAGGGTTACCGAAAACAGGTTGTCGATGTTGTACTTGTTCATCTTCTTGCTGACGCGTTCAGACGCCGGGACTATCAGTTTCCAGCTGCCGCGCATATCGGCCATGCCCCACTCCGGCGGTGTTGGTGGCTCGTGCTGCAGGTAGCGTGACATCATGTCGACCTCGGCCTCGCTCATTTCACCCGACGAGCCCCAGTTGGGCATGCCGGCGGGCGAACCGTAGGTAATGAAGGTCTTGAGATATACGCTGCCACGGGCGCGAGTGATATCGGTAGTCAGTGGTTTGCCGGTTGCGCCCTTGCGCAGTACCCCGTGGCAACCTGCACAACGTTCGAAGTAGATCTGTTTGGCGGCCTTGTACTCGTCGACCGTCATCGGCGGGCCCTCGGAGTCTATCAAGTCCGTGGTGGTGGATGGGTCGATACCCGAGGCGGCGCCCTGGTAGCGGGTTTCGGCCTCGCCCTCGGCTTTGGCAAACACCTGTGATGTCGAAACTACCATCATGGCGAGCAATATGGAGAGAAAGGTTTTCGAATGTTTCTGGAGTAGCGATATCACGGTGTTCACCCTGTTCGTTTTATGAGGTGGTGCGAGTATATCGGCAGGTAAATCCCGGCAGCCTTGATTATTGTCAATTTACCGCTGGGGGCAGACGCAGGTCTCGAACGGAAACTTTGTCTATCGTCCTGGCAATTAATGGTGGGGGTAGAGTCTGGTCGTTCAGGGTTGATCTATTGGACCGGGCACGGCAGGGTTGCAGTGTCCGCAGGGACACGATCGAGGTGCGCTAGTGCGCACCCCGAGTCGTCAGCTCGCGGGTTTAGTTGCCGAGGCTTGCGTAGTAAGCGGCGAGATCCGCGATATCGTCATCGGAGAGCGCGGCGGCCATTGGTGCCATCATCGGGTTGGCACGTGCGCCATCACGGAAAGCCTTTAACTGGGAAACCAGATAGCCTTCTTTTTGTCCGGCCAGGTTAGGCCACATATCGTTGCTGCTGATGCCGTCGGCACCGTGGCAGGCGTTGCAGGTTGCCGTTTTGGTCTTGCCCGCCGCGGCATCACCGGCGGCTACGTTAGCGCTGAGCATGGCAAGCGCCACCAGGGTTAGAATTTTTGTCATGTTATCGCCTTTTTGCTTTGAGTGATTCGGATCACCCGCGATGCTAGTGTAAGTCGTCACGAACCACCTTGACTTTTATCATGTCACAGGCGGATGCAGAGAACGCGCAACAACTGCAACTGGGATAACGGCGACTGTATCCCTATACCCGGTCAGGGTGCAGGATTCGGATCAATCGCGCGCCACTGCAGCCTGCAGCCATTTTCTACTGGGGGATGGTCGAGGCAAAGGGTTCTTGTGGCTTGGCAGTTTCGTTGTTGGAGTCAGACAGCTGCTCCTTGACACGCTCGATAAATGCCTCGGTTGAGTTTTCTGAGGTTTTTTTCGATAACGCAGCATCTGGTGCAATAACCATGGTGGCCTCAAAGTCGGGTTCAGCCTCGTCTTCAATTTCCTTGGTTGAGTTGTCCGACGTTTTTTTCGACAGGGAAGCATCTGGCGCTATGACCATGGTTGCTTCAAAGTCGGGTTCAGCCGCGTCTTCAATTTTCTCAAGCGACTCGTCGGGCAACTCCGCAAGGGGTTCTTCGGGCATGTCTTCGGGTATCGGGAAGGTGTCGGTCAATTCAATATCGATCGCTGGCAATGGGGGGATGCTGTCATCATCCAGTATTGAATCCGACATCGGAATGGGCGCCGATCCCAGTGAGGCTACCGGTGGTCGCGCTGCCGGTTCTTTATCTGCCGGGTTTGCCATGTCGGGAATAGGCGCTGAATCAGCCGGTGGCTTCGACGCGGGCTTTGCGGTATGCGAGCTGTCAACTCCGGGAATAGGTGCAGAACCGAGTGATGAGGTTGGTGGTGCGCGTCGCGCTGGTTCTTCCTTTTGTTCAGCGGTTTTTGTCGCAGGGGCAGGTGCCGATGCGAATGGTGATGGCTTGTCAAACACGCCGGACGAGGTGCCTGCGTCAGCTTTTGCTTCGCTGGCGGGCTCTGATTTACTCTGTGCGGGCTTACTCTCCGCGGTTTTACTGGGGGCCGGTTTGCTTTTCGGGGGCGCATTAGCTGTCGCCTGCTTGACTGGCGTTGTGGCTGGTTTGTCAGCCGCCTCAGTTGCGCGTTCCGCTGTCTTTTTTGCTGCGGGTGCCGCGGCAGGCTTTGGATCCGGTTTTGCAGCAGCCGGGCTGGACGCATGATCCTGTGCTGGTTGCTGGCGCTCTTCAGTTTCGGAATTATCTTTACCAACCATCTTGACACTGACCAGCTGATCAACATCCCCGACACCCAGTTCGAATTTGGGCGCCGAAAACTGGCTCAGGTAAGCGCTCAGATTCGGTTTGAGTCCATAGCCATCGGAAGTCACGTTGAGGCGACGATTGAGCAGGTACAGCAATTGCAGCACGATCAATCGCACCGGGGCATGGTCGTTGCCAACCCCCAGCATTTCACGATTGGAGAGTGCCAGCGGTGCCGCATTGCGCCAGGCGAAACAACCCTGGGTTGCAATCACCGCGGGAAATGCGCGCATCGGCAAGTCCACATCCTCGAGGTTGCGATGCTCGATCCAGAGTTCGATATTTTCCTGCAACTGCCGGTAGCTGTGCTTGATGCCGGTAAAACCGTACATAAACACTGGTGGGCTGCCGATAAGTTCAAAGCGAGCGGTGCGAATGGCATCTTCGTGAACAAAGGTCTTGTTGGGTCCGGGTTTCAAACCGTTGCGTTGGGCCAGTTGAAGCAGTACTGATTTATCAACGTTGGTCACCAGGCGTGCCATCGAAGCGCAGGCATCCATCGATTCAAAGAATGTCTTGCGCACATACTTTGAGCGGATGGCAAACCCGGCGAGTACCGACTCGTACAGGTAATCCGATTGCGTGCCGGGCATTCCGATGCGCGGAAAGCTGCGATTGTAGATCACGATATCGAGATAGTCGGATCGATTGCCGAATGCATCAACGATCCTACCCGCTCCGATACCGAAATTTTCCGGCAAGAAAGGTTTGAGTACGGTTTGTACAAATATCTCTGCCGCCGCCGCATCGTCCAGTTCATATTTGTCGATGGCAGCAATAACATCACCTTCGCCTTTTAACTTTTTGGCGACGAGATTTGCCCAGTCTTCGTAGTTGTTCATAATAGCTATTGTCCAGAAGCGCTTGTCTTCAGATCTTTAATTAGCAGAATGAAAGGAAAATTCTACACGGATATCAGCAGTTTAGTCCAAAAATTCACGATTAGCGGTTATGTTGAGCGGATAATCGAAAATCTTCATGATATTTTCCCGATTTCCGTGAGTCAGCCGAATTTGGTAAATCGTAACAGGAGAGGCCATTTTGAGTGGGATTTTACCAGCGAATGCGGCACACAGGCTGCTGGGCGGAAGACTAGTGATAGTGCGTTGCGGTCATGTCCAGGCATTTCCGCCAGCGGTATATTCTGTAAACCCGGTAGAAACATTCGACCAGGTTGCCATTGCCCTGCTTCCCGGGGCATTCAGGGGGTATAGCAATGCGCCTTATTGACGACTCGTTATCTGACTTCGACAGGATTTGCAGCCGTTTTAGCTGGTCGATTCCGCAGTATCTCAACATTGCGCACCAGGTTTGTGAGCGACACCAGCAGCGCGCGGAGCAAATTGCGATCTACACTGAAAACGCGGCAGGCAGTCGCGCCAGCTACTGTTTCGGTGATTTGAAGGCATACTCGGACCGCCTGGCGAATTCGTTGCGTGCAAGGGGTGTGAAACGGGGGGATCGCGTTGCCATCGTGCTGCCGCAAACCATCGAAACCATCGTCGCGCATCTTGCTATCCACAAACTCGGCGCGGTATCGCTGCCACTGGCCATCCTCTTCGGGCCGGAGGCCCTGGAGTATCGCTTGCGCGACAGTGGTGCCTGTGCCGCGATTGTTCACGTCAGCCGGTATGACGATATCAGGCAGTTACAACCGGGCTTGCCCGAACTGCGGCAGCTTATCGGATGTGGCTGTGGTGAAGCCGATGATGAATTCTGGGGCCTGTTGCGCCGAGGAGCGGATGACTTCGAGATGGTGCAAACCCGTGCCGATGATCCAGCCTGTTTGATCTATACCTCGGGTACCACGGGGCCGCCCAAGGGCGCACTGGTGGCGCATCGGGCCGTTATCGGCAATTTCACCGGTTTTGAAATGTCACAGAATTTTTTCCCGCAGGCTGGTGACGTGTTCTGGACGCCGGCCGACTGGGCCTGGACCGGAGGTCTGTGGGATGCTTTGTTTCCTGCTTTGAACTACGGCACGCCAATCGTCGCTTTCGAGTCTGCCGGGTTTGATGCCGAGCGGGTGTGCAGGCTGATGTCAGACTATGCGGTTACCAATGCCTTTATTCCACCAACCGCGCTCAAGATGCTGCGTGCCCTGCCTGAGCTCAAAGCGAGCCATGATCTGAAGCTGCGCGCTATCATGAGTGCCGGCGAACAGGTGGGTGAAGAGTTGATTCACTGGGGGCGGGAGGCGCTGGGTTTGACCATTAATGAAATGTGGGGTCAGACAGAGTTCAATTATCTCGTGGGTAACTGTTCGGCGATCATGGCGCCAAAGCCGGGTTCGATGGGGAAGCCCTATCCCGGCCATCGCGTCGATGTCATTGATGATGACGGCAATGTGTTGTCAGCCGGCGAAGAAGGCGAACTTGCCGCCTGGTGTGATGATCCGGTGATGTTTCTTGGTTACTGGAACAACCCGGCGGCAACCGAGGCCAGGATCACCGCCAACTGGTTTCGTACGGGTGATGTCGGCTATCGCGATGAAGACGGTTTTCTGTGGTTTGTCGGGCGCAAGGATGACGTCATCAGCAGTGCGGGTTACCGTATTGGTCCCGGGGAAATTGAGGATTCGCTGCTGGGACATCCGGCCGTGCTGCAGGCTGCGGTGATCGGCAAAGCGGATGAGCTGCGCGGGCAGATCGTCAAGGCGTTCGTGGTGCTCGCACCGGGATATGTAGCGGGCCCGGATCTCGCAAAGGAAATTCAGCAATCGGTGCGGCGACGGTTGTCGGCACACGAATATCCACGTGAAGTCGAATTCATCGATGAGTTGCCGATGACCACGACCGGCAAGGTGCGCCGCATCGACCTGCGCGCGCGAGAGCAGTAGCAATCGCGCCCGGTCCCGGTAGAATCAGGCGTAAAGTTTAACCAGAAACGAGGGGGTCTATACGCCCGCCCTGCGAGACTAATATGGAAAATTTCAGCTTCGACGACAACCCGGAAACCGCTTCGACCCTGCCTGCCAGCACCTATATAGACCGGGACTGGTTCGAACTCGAAAAGCGTCATATCTTCAGCCGTAACTGGCGTTGCGTTGGGCATGTCAACAGCATTCCGCGCAGCGGGGACTATCTCACTGACTCTATCGTCGATCAGCCAATATTCGTGTTGCGTTGTACTGACGGATCGATCGTGGCTTTTAATAACGTCTGCCGGCATCGCGCCCACCTGCTGTTGACCGAGGCACGGGGCTCGCTCAGGTCGAAACTGATTACCTGCCCCTACCACGCCTGGGCCTACGACACGAGCGGCCAGTTGCAGGCGGCGCCGCACTGCGATTCCATTCGCGGCTTTGACAAATCCGAGATTCACCTGGATGCGTTGCAAGTTGAAATTATCCTCGGCTTTATCTTCGTCAATCTCGATCCCGAGGCCGATGGCCTGCTTCCGCAAATTGCGCCGGGGGTCGAGCGCCTGGCAAGCCTGCTGCCCGATCTCGAAAGCTATCGCCTTGCCGAGGAGGTGGTTTTCGATATCGCCGCCAACTGGAAAAATGTCGGGGACAACCTGCTCGAATGCTACCACTGCCAGCCGGCGCACAAGGCCTTCGTCGACCTGGTAGATATGGAATCCTATAAGGTCGAGGTAACCGGGCTCTGGTCCTGGCAGGGTGGTATCTGCCGCACCCATAACAGCGCCTACAACCTGCCCGAGGGGCTGTCGGCTGGTGACCGTGAATTCGCAACTTTTTACATCTGGCCCGATGTTGCCTTCGTGCTGTTTCCCGGTAGCCGCGCCATCGGCAGCTTCGTGTTTGGCGCAACGGCCGCCGAGATGACCCACCAGGTTTTCTCGGTTTACACCCCGAATGGCGAACTGGATGATGTGAGCCGTGAGATATTCCGCTATTTCAGCGAGGTGCTCGGCCCTGAAGACGTCGCGCTTGTCGAAAACGTGCAGAAAGGCCTGCACTCGATGTCATATCATCGCGGGCGCTTTTTTGTAGATCCGGCGCGTAGCTATTTTTCGGAGCACGCCGTTCACCACCTGCATGGCCTGGTGCACCGGCATCTGAGCGACTTTATCCCGTCCCCGGCAGAGGATGACGCGGACTGAACCGGGCAGAAATAGCTTGATCCAGGCGACATCACTCCTGTTTCGCCGCGTCGCTTCGGTTTAGCGGCAGAACTGTGAATCGGAACGACAGTCTAGTCGTGGTTTGCCGGTTTTAATGCCGCGATCATCAGCGCCAACCAGCCTGCGAGGAAGGCGGTTCCGCCGAGTGGGGTTATCGCGCCCAGCCAGGTGATACCGCTTAACGCGAGCGCATAGAGCGAACCACAGAACAGAAAGATGCCGAGGATAAAGGCGAAAGCGGCCAGTTTTAGCAGGGACTCGGAAAACTGCCGGACGCTTGCCAGTATGCCGACGACCAGCAATGCGAGTGCGTGGTACATCTGATACCTGGCTGCCGTCTCGAACAGAGCCAGTTGCTGTGCGTCGAGTATTGTTTTGAGTCCGTGCGCGGCGAAGGCACCCGATAGCACCGCCAGGAGGGCGAGTGCGGCGCCGCTACTTAGTGCCCAGCGGCTGAACATGGAGACCTGTGAATGGCTCATCAATGATCGGTTTTGCTGAAAGGCCGGATCTTGTCGTCAGCCGGGCGGATTCAGCAGGTTGTCATGGCCGAGATTTTGCAGCAGGCGTTCGCCGCACAAGGCCATGGTGGTATCGAGCTCGCGATAAATGATATCGAGCGCCTGGCTGACGCCGGCCTCGCCACGGGCACCGAGACCGTAGATGAAGGCACGCCCGATGTAGGTGCTGTGAGCGCCGAGACAGATTGCCTTGAGTACGTCCTGTCCGGAGCGAATGCCGCCGTCGAAATGCACTTCGATGTCGCTCCCGACCGCGTCGACGATTTCCGGCAGTGCGCTGATCGATGAGCGTGCGCCGTCGAGCTGGCGCCCGCCATGATTGGAAACGACGATCGCATCGGCACCGGTCTTCGCCGCCATGCGCGCGTCCTCCGGATCCAGAATCCCCTTGATGATCAGTTTGCCGCCCCAGCGTTCGCGGATCCAGTCGATGTCGTTCCAGGAAAGTTTGGGATCGAATTGATCACCTATCCACGACGACAGAGACGACATGTCGCCAACACCCTTGACATGGCCGACGATGTTACGAAACCCGTGTCGCCTGGTAGTGAGCATGTCCATGCACCAGCGTGGCCGCGCCATAATTTGCAGCGCCGCATTCAGTGTCGGTTTGGGCGGGGCGCTCAAACCATTACGGATATCGTTGTGGCGCTGGCCGAGAATTTGCAGATCCAGGGTCAACATCAATGCGCTGCAACCGGCGTCTTTGGCGCGGTCAATCAGGCGGCCGATGAAATCGCGGTCTTTCATCACATAGAGTTGAAACCAGAAGGGTTTGCTGGTGTGCTCGGCAACGTCTTCGATCGAACAGATGCTCATCGTCGACAGCGTAAACGGCACGCCGAATTTCTCCGCGGCGCGGGCCGCCTTGATCTCGCCGTCGGGATGCTGCATACCGGTCAGCCCGACAGGTGCCAGCGCCACCGGCATGGTTACCGCCTGGCCAACCATTTCGCTGGCGACTGAACGCTCAGTAATGTCGACCGCGACCCGCTGGCGCAGCTTGATGTCCTGAAAATCGGATTCATTCGCGCGGTAGGTGGATTGTGTCCAGGAGCCCGAATCGGCATATTCGTAAAACATGCGCGGCACGCGTCGGCGCGCCCGCTTCTGTAAATCCTTGATGTCGCAAATTGCCGTCATGGTAATCCCCTTTTGATGCGCGACAAGTTTACGCGAAACCGGTGTCAAATCCATCAGGCTTCGGCAAACGTAATATTCATTATTGACTGACCACGATATGGGTTAGGATCCCTGCGCCATGCTCAGTATTAAAAACCTATGCAAGTCCTATCGCTATGCCGAAGCACGGCAAAGCGTGCTTGAGCAGCTTGAATTTGACATGGCGGCATCAACCTCGGTGGCGTTGTTGGGTGAGAGCGGTAGTGGCAAGTCGACCTTGCTGCATCTGATTGCAGGTCTCGACCGTGCCGATCAGGGACAAATCCACTTCGACGGGCATGCCATCCATACAGCCCGCGAGGCGCAGCTGGCAGAGTTGCGGCGCTCGCGTTTAAGCCTCGTGTTTCAGCAATTCCACCTGATTTCAACGCTCACGGTGATCGATAATATCCGTTTCCAGTCGGCCCTGTGCGGGCGTTTTGATCCTGCATACGAGGCGGAACTGATCGAACGGTTGGGCCTGGCCGAGCAAACCGTCAAGTATCCCCAGCAGTTGTCACGCGGTCAGCAGCAACGCGTCGCCATTGCCCGTGCGTTGCTGCATAAACCCCTGCTGGTGCTTGCCGATGAGCCCACCGGTAATCTTGATGAGAGTTCCAGCCTTGAAGTCATGGGTTTGTTCAGCGACCTGGTCAAACGTGCGGGTAGCAGTCTGTTGATGGTGACCCACAGCCGTTCGATGGCGAATTTCATGGATCGGCGCGTCTGGCTGCACAACGGTAAATTGACTGAAAGTGAATGATCAGCGGATGAATACCGGGTTTAGCTGGGTGATGAAGGCGTTGCTGAGTCACTACTGGCGCCATCCCTGGCAGACACTTTTCCTCTGCATCGGGCTGGTTTCGGGGGTGGCGCTGTGGTCCGCAGTACAGATCATCAATCATCATGCCGAGGATAGCTATCAGCGTGCGCAAAGCCTGCTTGGCGTGCAGGCGCAGTACTGGATTCGTAACCGTCGTGACGAGGGCATCCAGTCTGAGCTGTACATCGATTTGCGCCGTCAGGGATTCCGCCAGGTCTTTCCGCTGATCGAGCTTGAGGTCAGCACGGCTGCGGGGGTATCGATCAGTGTCCTCGCCACCGATTTGCTGGCCCTGCCCGACGATGGTTTTGCCAGCGATGACTCGACAGAAGACTTTTCTGCTACCTGGCTGAACTTTGTACAGCCACCTTATCGGGCCTGGGTGCCGCAGGTGCTGGCCGACGAACTCGGTCTCACCGAGGGTGATCAGCTGGAGTTACGCGATGGCAGACGCCTGCCTCCGGCCCTGATCCAGGCGCGTGAACAGCAGGGCCGACGAGTTCTGCTGGATATCGCCGCGGCGCAGGCGCTTGCCGGCAACGTTCGACTCAGCTATCTGGCGGTCGGCAGGATCACCGCGGGCGAATTCGCGCAGCTCGCGGAAAGCCTGCCCGATCACCTCGAGCTGATAGAGAATCAGCAACATCTCGATTTGCGCGAACTTACGCAGAGCCTGCACAGCCATCTCAGCGCCATGAGCCTGTTGTCGTTTGCGGTCGGCCTGTTTATCGTCTTCAACGCTGTCAGGTTCTCGCTCTGGTACCGGCGCGCCACCTTGCTCAACCTGCGGCTGATGGGTTGCGATACGCGTATATTGTTGCTGGCCATCCTGCTGGAGACCCTGGTGTGGAGCCTGCTGGGTACGGGTGTCGGGTTCGGCATGGGCATCCTGCTGGCGCAGGCGCTGCTGCCTGGCCTCGGCGCCAGTCTGCAAAGCCTCTACAACGCCGTCGTGGCGACCGATCTTGGTCTCAGTTTCTGGACTCTGTTACAGGCGTGGTGTATTTCGCTGTTCGGTCTCGTGTGGGCGCTGGCCTGGCCACTTTATCGCCAGCTTCCACGCCGCGGTCTCGAGGCTGCGCGTAACGAGACTCTGCTCGCCGACGATACTATCGCGCGTCGCCGCCTCGCCTTCGCTGGATTGCTGCTGGGCGTGCTCGCGGCGCTGGCCTACACCCATGTGGAAACGGTGATCCAGGGATTTATGGTGCTCGGGCTCGTGTTATTTGCCGCGGCCTGGGTATTGCCGATCCTGCTGGCATTCGCACTGCGCGTGCTCGCCCGGCTGCTCCCCGGGCGCCTGTTGCTGGCACGCTGGATGGTGAGTGACGGCTGGTCGCAGTTGCCGGCGCTGCGCAGCGCGATGATGGCTCTGCTGCTGGCACTGACGGCTAATCTCGGCGTGGGTTCGCTGGTCGATAGCTTCCGCACTGCGTTCGTCGGCTGGCTGGAACTGCGCCAGAGCGCCGATATTTACCTGCGTGCCCCGCAGATCAGTCATCTGCAGTTGGTTAACTTGCCGAATAGCTCGCAGTGGTTGGCGGACAGCCATCATCGCATCGGCATCACCACGCGCTGGCGCGAGCGACCGACGCTACTGCGCGGAATCGATCCTGTTGCCCCCGATAGCCTGCAGCTGCCGTTATCGCTCTGGCAGGGTGAATCTGCCGCAACGGCGCTGCAAAGCTGGCGCGAACAGTCCGGTAAAGTGCTGATCAACGAGCAGGTTCATTTTCTTGCCGGAGTGGAAATCGGCGAACAGATCAGTTTGCAGTCTGATAACGGTTTGCAGAGGTATGAGGTAGTGGGTGTTTTTTACGACTATGGCAACCCTTATTTTCAGTTCTACCTGCCCGACACGGAGCTTGCGAGTCACTGGAAGCACCACTACTCGCGCGGCACCGCGCTATGGCTGAACCAGGATAACCCGCAAGCCATGCAGCTGGCCGAGAGCAGTCTGAAGGCTCTGGGTGCGCAGCCTGGCGACTGGATATCGCAGGCCGAGGTGCGAAAATTGTCGGTGGGCATCTTCGACCGTACCTTCGCGATCACCGCGGCAATGAATCTGCTGACGATGATCATAGCTGCGATCGCGTTGCTGGCCTCGTTGCTGGCTATCCTGCAGGAACGCCTGCCGCAGTTTGCCCAGTGGCGCGCGCTTGGTTTGCGTCAATCCGAACAACTGCTGCTGGTCGCTACACCGCTATTGATTTTCTGTGGCATGGTCTGGTTGCTGTCGATTCCGCTGGGTGCTTTGTTGAGCTGGATATTGATCAATAAGCTCAACATCATCAGTTTCGGCTGGAGCATGCCGCTGATCTGGGAATTTGCGCCGGCCTTGCAGCTTGCGCTGGTGATTGGCCTGATTTGTGTATCGACTCTGCTGCTGGTTGCCTTCCAGTGGCGGCGCCAGATGCCGCTGGCACTGGCTCAGCTTGGCGAGACGGTTTGATGCGGGCTTCTATCTCAATGATGCTGGCCGTTAGCGCGATCCTGGTATTGACTCAGCCCAGGGCCCAGGATGTGCTGAGTGGTCTGCGTGACCAGGGGGCTGGATTTGCGCAGGTGACCCCGGGATATAAATTGCAATTTCCACGTGATCACGCAGCGCACCCCGATTATCGCATTGAATGGTGGTACCTCACCGCGAACCTCAGTGATGATGAAGGTCGGCAATGGGGCCTGCAGTGGACGCTGTTCCGCCAGGCCCTGAGCCCGCAACAGGTCGAGGCAGGCTGGAGCAGCAACCAGATCTGGATGGCACATGCGGCGATTACCACGCCCGATGGGCATTTTCACGAGCAGCGCTTCGCACGTGGTGGTATCGGCCAGGCCGGCGTGAACCGGATCAGCCGCGATGGTTATTTCAACGCCTGGATGGACGACTGGCAGTGGCGCTCGACCAGCACCGCGCTGTTTCCGGCGAAACTTGAGTTCAGTGTTGGGGATCGTGACGTCATCGTGTTACTCGAAAGTAATGGCGAGTTGGTCGCCAATGGTGTCGATGGCTACAGTCAGAAATCGGCGCAGGGCCAGGCGAGTTACTATTACAGCCAGCCACATATCCGCGTACGCGGTTTCGTCAATCAGGGGCTGCATAAAACCTATCTCAGAGGCAAGGGCTGGCTCGATCGCGAGTGGAGTTCGCAGGCGTTGGCGGAAAATCAGCAAGGCTGGGACTGGTTTTCGTTACACCTCGACGATGGCCACAAACTGATGGTGTACCAACTGCGTCACGCCGATGGCGATCACTGGTTGAGTGGTAACTGGATTGATCCTGGCGGCACTGCCGAGTTGCTGGGTGCGGATTCGATCACTCTAAGCTCGACCCGGCGCAGCGCGGTCAGGACCAGCGACAGCGAGACGCGTGAATTGCCGATGGAGTGGCAGCTGGCACTGGTCGGGAAACAGCGTAGCTGGCGCATTCGCCCCCTGTATGACGAGCAATGGATGGATACCAGTATTCCTTACTGGGAAGGCGTGGTGCTGGTTGAAGACGAGCAGGGTAAGCCTTCCGGGGTCGGTTACATGGAGCTGACCGGATATCAGTAGTCCGATTGCGCTTGCCTGGTCGACGAGCGCGACTGGCCTGAAAAGTGTAAAGCATTTGAGACTGGTGTCAGAGCGTTTGGATTGGATGACTTCTTCGGCTGCAAGTTCGGGCAAGTCGAATCGCCAGGTTCCAACCAGCACGCTATTTTAGAAGTCACGGTTAAAGCGTATTTATCGAGCATTTTCAGGAAGTTGGACGTCAGTGCTCGGGGCGGCCTGGTATGTTTTTTCAACGTAACCACGACGAAAGCAATAAACATGCCTGCCAATTTGTGAAGCAGATTCCAGTCTTTTAGAAAATATGGGCTTTTCTACGACTTTAGTATGATACGAGGTCGTGGTTTTTCTTCTATATTCACCACACTTTCGATTGCTTGCAGTAAATATGGCCACTAAACACATCGGTTTTGTCACAGATCTTGAGGGCGCTGCCCAAATACGCGGTGTCGATGGCGTAATCAGGATTTTGAGTATAGGTGATGCGGTCTATGACGGTGACGTGCTGACTACCGCTGCCGGGGCTAGAGTCCTGCTCGAATTCTTTAACGGTCGCCAGTTAACCCTGGGTGAAAGCACTGAAGTGCTGCTGGATGAAACCGTCACTAGCGGTCTTGATAACTACCCTGATGAACAGGTAAACCAGTTGTTGGAGCTCGAAGGACTGGCTGTCGACGGTGTTGACGACGAAGATTCTGAATTGACGGCCGTGGACACTTCCGGGGATAGCACGGACGGATTGCACCGGGCATCGGTTTATATGCGTGATGGTGACCAGGGCGCAGTTGAAACCCGCGGTAGTCCCCTCGGCTTTGCGCTCGCAGATTTCACTGTTCGGGATCCTCTCGATGAAGATCTTTTCATGCCGGCAGACTCTTCAACTGGTGAGTCATCACTCCCGCCGGGAACGCCTTCGGTTCCAGGTCCTGGTACCTGGGTGATCGTGGATCCGATCGCTGGTGATGACATTGTCGATATTGCAGAAGCTGCCGGCCGAATAAATGTTACAGGTCGGGTTGGTGACGATTTTAGTTTCGGTGACAGTATCAGCTTTACCGTGAACGGGACTCCGTACACGACTACCGTTGCGGCGGATAAGAGTTTTAGCGTTAGCGTCATGGGTGCTGAGCTTGCGGCCGATACCAGTTTCACTGTGACGGCGGAGGGTATTGACAGCGCGGGTCTCCCGCTGATTGCCACGACAACTTCGACTCACACTTACGACAGCTCGCCGATCAACAATGCGCCGGTGGCGGTGGTTGACACGGGTGCGGTCGTCGAAGATGGCAGCGTCGATATTAATGTGTTGGCCAATGACACCGATGTCGATGGCACCATCGATCCGACCTCGGTCGTGATTACGGCGGGTCCGAGCAACGGCACGGTGAGTGTCAATGCCACGAGCGGCGTGGTCACGTATACCCCGAATCCCAATTACAACGGCCCGGACAGCTTCTCCTATACGGTTGAAGATGATGACGGCCAGGTCTCCAACCCGGCCGTGGTGACCTTAACCGTCACGGATGTCAACGATGCGCCAGTGGCGGTGGTTGACACGGATACGGTCGTCGAAGATGGCAGCGTCGATGTTGATGTGTTGGCCAATGACACCGATGTCGATGGCACCATCAATCCAGCTATGGTCGTGATTACGGCGGGTCCAGGCAACGGCATGGTGAGTGTCAATGCCACGAGCGGCGTGGTCACGTATACCCCGAACCCCAATTACAACGGCCCGGACAGCTTCACCTATACGGTTGAAGATGATGACGGCCAGGTCTCTAACCCGGCCGTGGTGAGTTTAACCGTCACGAATGTTAACGATGCGCCAGTGGCGGTGGTTGACTCGGGTGCCACGGATCAGGACGCCATTCTCAGTGTGCCCGCCGTAACCGGCGTGCTGTCGAACGATACGGACCTGGACGGCGACACCTTGACTGTCACGGCAGTCAATGGAGCGGCCGCTAACGTTGGTGCTCAGATCACTCTGACGTCGGGTGCCCTGTTGACCCTGAACGCGGACGGTAGCTACGACTACGACCCGAACGGCCAGTTCGATAACCTCGCCGACGGCGCCACCACGACCGATAGCTTCACCTATACCCTCAGCGACGGTAACGGTGGCACAGATTCCGCCACGGTGACCATTACCCTGACGGGAACCAACGACGCCCCGGTGGCTGTCGATGATGCTATTACGGCGATCATAGACACGCCATTCATATCCACTGTTGATCTTGACTTCAACGATATCGATATCGATGGTGATGCGCTATCGGTTGTAGCGGGAACTTTCGCGACTGCCCAGGGTGGTTCAATCGTGATTGTTGCCGACGGGAGTTACACCTACACCCCTCCCTTGGGTTTCAGTGGCACAGATACAGTCGATTACACCGTCACCGACGGCAGCCTGACCGATGTTGGTACTCTCAGCATTAGCGTGAGTGCATTCAACAACGCCCCCGATGCCGTCGATGATGTCGGTGCTCTGGACGGTGCGGAAGACAGCACCACCGGCAGCTTGAACGCCACGATGCTTGCGAATGACTTCGATTTAGATGGTGATTCGATCAGTATCGTTGAGATTAATGGAACGGCTTTGGTCGGAGGTGTGCAAAGTATTGTCGTCACCAATGGTACCGTGAACATCGATGCCAGTGGCAATATTACCTTCAGCGCGGATGCCAACTACAACGGTCCGGTAGAGTTTAATTACACCCTTAGTGATGGCAGCTTAACCGACACCGCAACCGTCAATGGCACGATTAGTGCGGTCAATGATGAAACCGTGGTGGTGGACGATGCGGCCACGACCAATGAAGATGCGGCGGTTGCGATCAATGTGTTGGCGAACGACACGGATATCGATGGCAACAACGCGACGTTGGTGTCAGC
>Ga0316196_10000376_pt1 | contig 16917 bp, 13 predicted proteins | sample Eddsed2cm_MG_FD_204938 | JGI IMG/M metagenome (GOLD analysis project Ga0316196, IMG submission 204938) | Coastal sediment microbial communities from Maine, United States - Eddy sediment 2 cm | ecosystem: Environmental > Aquatic > Marine > Coastal > Sediment | place: USA: Maine | collected... | reverse complement strand
CGATCAGCAACCGCCGAACGGGGCCGGGCGCATTGAACTGGCTGCCGATCATGTGCCACCAGCGCGCGTAGTTATCGTGAAGCTGGACGCTCCAGTAATGATCTTCGATTTCGGGGACAATAATGACCGCGGGTTCCTGCGACAGATCAAACATGCCAACGCCATAGAGCGTGGTGGCATTGGGTGTGGTAGCGACGCGCGGCAGGGCCTTCATGGGTTCGCGAAACCAGCTCAGGCGATTGATGCCCACAGCGCGCGGGTTCAGTTCGTTCTGCGCGAAGTTGAAGCGCAGGTGATAGATGGCCACCGGATGCATGCCCCAGAGGAATGCTTCCCTGGCGATTTCCTTTGCCTCGGCGGGAGTGAGTTTCTCATCGGCGCTGGTTGCCGCCAGCGGCGTGAGAAGGGCTGCGACGAACAATGCCGCGCGGATCAGGGTTGTTTTCGTTCTCATCGTATTATTTCCCTTTGCATTCGATTGTGATTTCTGCTGGGATCATCAGTTGATTCAGGTGCTTTCGGGTGTCCGACGTGCATGGAACTGAAATAGCCATACCAGCAGCAAGGGGGCCGCTACCACGGCAACTTCACCACCGGTGAAATAGTAAACCGAATCTGGTAATCGGGGCCGAAGGTGTCGGGTGTTTTTACGTAGTGCCAGTACTGCAGGCCGAACTTCCAGGGGCGCCCGCCGATAACAATGGTCTTGGAGCCGCCGACCGCCAGGGGCAAGGTCCACTTGTCGCCTCCTCTGGCCTCGTGATTGTAGGCAAACGTCGGCGAGCCGTTGATCTGCCAGCCCTCCCCCAGGTTGATAGTATAAAAGTACTGGCCGCCCGTAATGCTGGTGTCGTAATCGTCTTCGCCGGCGACATCCCACTGATGGCTCACCAGCACGCCCAACACACCCCAGGGACGCACTATTGCCAGCGCCGCCTCGGGCCCCAGCAGCCATTGGTCCAGGCCCAGGCGGTCATCGGTGGCCGTGGGAAAGGTCGCCGCCAGCCCGCCCAGCACCACAAACCCGCCGGGCAGGGTTTTCGCCAGCGACGCATCAGTGGAGATGTCGCCCAACTCGACGCCTTCGGAGTCGAAACCACCCCGGGCCGAGGGCACGTCCTGGTTGAAGATGACCGGAACAGCCGGGCGTATGAACAGATTGGTGGTCTCGGTCAGCGAGTAGGGAAGCGAGGGCTGGAACAGCATGCGCGTGGCACTGGCGCTGCCGGCACCGGGGAGGTCGCCCTGGAACTCGGTATAATCGAACTGGAAGTTCATCGAGCCCATGTTGGTATTCGGGTCCGACAACGCCGCGGCGATCTCCGCCGCGGACGGCGATCCCAGGCCGCCGTCCTCGTCTGACGGAGATATAGCGCCCTCGGGCTCGGCCACCGCATTTACGATGCGAAACTCGACGACCTCTGCGGTAGCGACGTTTATCGAGCGGTACTCATTCGGGGAGTCCAGGTTTTTCTCGAAGCGGAAACAATGGGTTGCTATGGCCGATGAATAGCAGACCTGGTCGTCACCCTTGACCTCCCAGGTGCGCTGGAAGGTCTCGTTCCACGCCTTGACCTGGGCGGTTCCGTCGGCATGGTAAATGCCAATGGCGGTCACTTCAGGAGTCAACGTGATTTCGGCGGTGGCTCCCGAGACAAATGCGCGTAATTCGCCCGCGCCCCTAAAGGGCTGCCAGTTGTCCGCCTGTACCGACTGCGCGGCCGAGAATGATACCAGCAAACCCAGATTGAAAAGTCCGTATTTCGTAAACATGCTGTAGCTCCCGGGTTGGATCACGCAAATAAATCTGCGATATCTTTGAGCAGTGCGTGTCAGGCTAACACCGCACACCGACCACAAACCTGTCATCTCGTGCCATTAGCCGGAGAAGAATTGCTATGGCTTGATCGAGATCATGCTTAGGTGGCGAGACCTGCTAGCAAGCGACTCCCCGGGTGAATCTACAATTTGGCTTCCCGCCTGCGGGCAGCCTGCCCACGACCTGGCGCCGGAAGAAATAGCATTATGATGACCACCACTTCCGTAATCCTTGACGGTATTGTCGCGAGATGCTTCCAGGCAAAAGGAGCCAGCCCAGCGGGCTGGTTACGAGGCCGCCCGGCGAAATGCACGTGGAGAAATTCCGGTATGCCGTCGAAAAGCTCTCGAAAAATTCGAAACGTCGGTATAGCCAAGCGCGAGCGCGATCTCTGTCACCGGCTTGTCTGAGCGATCAAGCCAGTCCATTGCTTTACGCAAGCGAACATCACTGAGCAGTTGAAAATAGTTCAGCCCCTCGTACGCTATTGCGCGCTGCAGTGTTCGCTTGCTCATCAGCAAGGAGTCGGCCACTGTTTCAACGTGAAATTTGGCGCCGGCGGTGATCAGCGCCTCGATCTGCGTTTCGATCAGCCCTGTCAACGTCGTTGGCAGTCGCCCTGTCTCCTGATCCTCGATGTCGGCAGCGCCGGTATGCTGATTCAGGCGGAACGCTGTGGCACGTTTTGGAATACTGATATAGCTGTGGGATAAGCCGCTGATAATCCGGGAATCTGAAAACAGGTCAACCGCTGGAACTTTTTCCCGGCTTTGGTATGCAAATCCGACCTCTTCGGGTGACCAGCTCTGCCCCAGAACCTTTCTGCAGACGCTTATGGTGACGCCAATTATGCCCAGGTGAGACTGGTGCATACCCAGGCCAACTTCAACCGGTGATGCAATATTAAGCCTGATCTGGTTACCGCAGTCAGACAGCCAGAGCCGCTCGCCAGTGGTGATTATGTTGAAGAGAGCGGTAGCGTGCTCCAGGTATTTCCCCAAGGTAGGTGCCGCCTGCAGGCGGCACCCGTAGCTGCCGAAATCCTGGATGGACGTGGCTAAACCCAGACCAAGGGCAAGGTGCTCGGCTTGCAGGGACTGGCAGGCCAGTTCGGCGAACCTGTATCCCTTTTGCAGGGGTACAACGAAACCCGGAATTTCAAGGCGATCCGGGCAAATGGCCTGCTGTTCCAGCAACTTTTCGACCGGCGCACCCAGCGATTCAAAGTGGTTCGCGTAAAGCTGAACCACGGCGCCGGTGGTGACGGGTAAGCTGTTGTTGCTCGATGCTGGAGCCATAGTCGATGCCTGGACGCACAACTGTTGACCTGCATCATACAAAAAATCGTCCCGTGGCACCAAATGACAGGTAATGGCGCTAATATCCAAGCTACCATCGAACAGTCGTTCCCTTGTGAGATAGAGCATTGTAGGTATATTTGTCGTCAGAAAGGAGTACGCAATTTTGTATCGGCTCATGGCTTTTCCGGGGCTCGGACAGTTCATTAACTATTGCTCTTTCACCGGGCGAATTGCCCTGGTATGCCTGTGGTTGTTCCTCTCGCCTGTTGTTGCCTGGGGGGCGGGAGATGGCCTAACGTGGTCAGTCACACCCTACATCTGGGCCAGTGATACCAAGTACGATCTCAAGGTGGGAGACACGCCCATAGGCGGAGAGGTCAAGTTCGACGACCTGCTCGATACCACCGACTCCTCATTCCAGTTTGTTTCCGAACTGGGCCAGGAAAACGGTAACTGGAGTGCCTTCCTTGACCTGACCTACCTCAAGAGCTCGGATGACTCCAAGGGTCCAATCCTGTTCGTGGATTCCAAGTCCGAAGTTTGGTACGTCGATGCCGCTGTGGCCTGGTGGCCGCGGGGAGAGCAGGGAGGGCTGAGTCTCTATGGTGGCGTTCGCTACACAGACCTCGATGACAAGCTGGCTTTTTTTCTTTCCGAGGACAGGCAGTTGCTACGCGCCCTGAGGAATGACCGGGATTTCTTCGACGGACTGGTGGGTGTTCGCCAGTTTTTCTCCCTTGCCGAGCGCTGGACGCTCCTCGCCCAGGCCGATTACTCCACTGGGGAATCGGACGGGATCTACCAGTTGCAGGCCCTGGTTCGTTATGGGATGGGCAAGCAGAAACAATACGGGTTGATGCTGGGCTATCGCTACAAGGAAGCCGAGTTCGAGCACGACAATATCGAGGAAAAATTTGAGTACAAGGGGCCGCTGATTGGTTTTAATTTCCGATTCTGAAAGCGGCATACGCAGGATCTATGTCACCCGGAAATTCAGGAGGTATCACGATGGTTAGAATAACGGCCAATTCACTACAGCTGATCAAACTCGTTTTTATTTGCGCATTCTCGCTGGTTTTAGCCGCGTTTCCGCTCCAGGGCGTGGGACAGGCCTCGGGTATGGCGGCCAAACCCCTGACCGACGCCGAAGTGGAAAATATCGTACGCCGCTCCTACCAGTACGTGGCAATGTACAACGTGAACAACAAGTTCGCCTTGAAAAACGGTGGCTGGAATATCTGCGATGTCGATACCGTGCTAAAGGATCACACCATGCGCGAGATCGCCAGGCCGAACAATGACACCCTGTACATCTCCTGTCTGCTGGACCTGCGCAATGAGCCTCTCATTCTGGAGATGCCGGACTTCGACTCAGACTATGTGTCGCTGATGGTCACCGGCTACGATCACTATGTGAACATCCCCATGGCGACCCGGTTGGGCGATTTCGACCAGCCGGAGACAATGTTGCTCTACTCTGCCCGGACAGAGGGTTACCAGGGCGAGCCGGTCGCAGGCGTGGACCGGGTATTTGAAGCCACCGGGGACTTTGTATCAGCGGTCCTGCGTATTATGCCCCACAGCAATGAGCCCCAGCGCTTCGAGCGCATTGCCGACCAGATGCAATCGGTCAAGTTGCTTACACTGTCCCGGTACCTTGGCGGCGATGCCAGGCCTGCGGATAATGCCGGGTTCCCGCCCGTGGGCGAAACGGATGCGGACGTGTTCGGCAACAACCTGCTGGAGGTCATGCAGTTCGTGTTCAACCACACGACCTTCGACCCCAATAATCCCGAGGACCAGGCGGTTTTGGCGGCCTATGCCCCGCTGGGCGTTGTTCCTGGACAGGAATACGACGCAGCCAAAGTTGCAAACATCGACGGTGCGCGCTTCCGGGAAGCCGCCCAGCGCATTCAGCGGAAGTGGCTCTCAGCCCTGAGTGACCAGGCATTATTCAATGAACTGGGTCCGCGAATATTCCAGCCCAAAGGCAAAACAGACCTGGAGGCTGTAGTGGCCGTGTCGATCATAGGCCCCATCGGCATACCCCGGGAAGAGGCGGTCTATCCGCAGGTGGCGACGGCCGACGGCAAGCAGATGAACGCAATGCACGATTACGTGATTCGCATGAGCAAGAGCGAGCTGCCGCCGACCGACACCTTCTGGTCACTGACGCTATATGATCTCGAGCAGGGATTTTTTATTCCTAACGACCGCAAGAAGTACAGCGTTGGCAAAAACGCGGGGATGAAGCTCAACCTGGAAGGCGGTATCGATATCTACGTTGCCGCAGAGCAGCCCGAAGGCGTGCCCGTGGAGAACTGGCTGCCGATCGAGCGCTCGGATATAGACCTGAGCCCCCAGTTGCGGATCTACGTACCCGATCTGGAAAAGATGAAGTCATGGAAACCGCCGGTGGCGGAAATGATCGATGGAGACTGAGCACTACTGCGCCATCGATCGCAAGGGGCTCGACCCCGAGCTGTTCGGTGCCTATGACCGCAACGAATACGAATCGCCTGAATCCCGCTAGGAAGGAAAGTAATCATGAAGCACTCAGCACCAACCTGGGCCTGCCGCGCAGCGGCCTTGATTGTCGGCCTGAACGTCCATGGCAACTGCTATGCCCAATCAGCGGAATCCAGCGCCTACATGGGTGCGCCGGTCGAGTTGGTCGAAGCCCCCAACGGCGCCATAGCCAACAAGAAACTGCTGGATCGAGCAGGCGACTTCAACTTTATCGAACCGACCATCGTGAAACTGGCAGAGGGCGTCTGGCAGTTCGGCGGCTACGGTCTCGCGCCGATGAGCATTATCGAGACAGATGAAGGGCTTATAGCGTTAGATACAGGCGATACCGTTCACGATGGCGAACTCATGCTGGAGGCGATTCGCACGGTTACCCAGAAGCCGGTCAAGGTGATTATTTATGGGCACTCCCATACGGTAATGGGGGCCGGCGTCATTGCAGAAGGCAACGAGGACGTCATGATCATCGGACATCCGGAACTGAACGATGTCGTTGCCGGCAACCTGGCGGCGGGCGGCGCGCCGTCATTCTACCCAGAGGTGAGTCCTTACCTGACCGCCCGGGTATTGACCCAGTTCAATGCCTATATGCCCAAGGAGGGGCCCGACGCATACGTGCTGCCCACAAACCTCGCCGCAATTGCCTCTGCTTTCCTGCCGGTCAATACACCCGTGGAGGATGGGCAGGAAATGACGGTACTGGGTATCAAGATGCAATTCTTTACCAAGTACGGATCAGACGATAAGGTCCATACCACCGTCTGGATGCCGGAGCGCAAGATTTTGTTTACGACTCTGCTGTGGTCGGCTCCACCCCAGCTTTACACCTTGCGCGGAGATGTATTCAGGGACCCCAGGGGTTGGATTGCAGGCCTGAAATTCAATCGCGACCTGAATGCGGAAATATTGATTTCAGCGGGAGGCCGATCGATAGTGGGGCAGGAAAAAGTGCGCCAGACACTGGAACAGTACCTGGATGGTGCCAGCTTCGTTCTCGACCAGAGCTTGCGCGGAATCCTGGCCGGCCTGGGGCCCGATGAATTACGCTACTTCGTGACTTTCCCCGACTATCTGGACGAAGCGCCGCCCAATTTGCAGGCTTATGGGGAGATTTCGTCCTATCCCCCGGCGATTTATTACCAGACGGTCGGTTGGTACGATAACGATGCTGCCAATCTCAAACCGCTGACGTTACGCGATGAAGCGCGTCGCCTTGTGCCCCTCATGGGCGGTCGCGACAAGGTGCTGGAGGCCGCATCGGCTGCCATGGATAAAAAAGAGTATGCGTGGGCTGCCAAGCTGGCGAACCAGCTTTATCTGATCGATGACCAGGATAAAGAGGCGCGCCAGATCAAGGCTGAAGCCCTGCGTCAGATGGCCTACGTCTCTACCGGGGCCAATGATCGGGCTCACCTGATGTCCCAGGCACTCGCACTCGAGGGTAAGGCCACGATTGCGAGACTCGTTCCGCCGCCGCAGGCAGCTATTGCTGCAGACCCGGTCAAGTACGTCGACTTCATGCGGGTGCGTATCGACCCGGTGAAAAGCGACCAGACGAACAGCTTCGTTCGTTTCGATTTTGCCGATGGTTCCAGCGCGGGCCTGCATATTCGCCGCGCCATTGCGGAATTTGTGCCGAATCCGGACGATTACAGCAAGCAACCGGACATTACCCTGAAGATGTCCGGTGAAACCTGGGTGAAGGTCTACCTGAGCCAGGCAATGCCCGGGCAACTGATCAGCGATGGTGATATTGTCGTCGATGGTGACGCTGATGAGGCCGGCCGCCTGCTCAACCTGTTTGATCGATACTCGCCGGCAAAAGCCGTTTTGGTTCGCCCGGCATTCCTGGAGCACGGTTTATAATTCATTGATAGGCAGCGCTTTCCAGAGGGCCCATTGCCACTGGAAAGATTACAATGGCTCTGCAGAGCCTTGTTCACAAAAAATCTGGGAGAAGGAAATGTGAAAATACGTCGGGAATCTATCGGGCTGATTGCCCCTTTCGTTGTGTTCGCCCTCGGCACCTTTGCCGGCGGTGCCCGTGCCTGGGACCACCCCGGCCACATGACGACAGCCGCCATCGCGTACATTGAAGTCGAGCGGCAGCGTCCGGAACTGATGGACCAGATCGGCATGCTCTTCCTGGCCCACCCCGAGGCCGCTCCCTTCTGGGTTGCTGCAGGCTCCGCCAGGGGTAAGGAGGCCACCCGGCGCAAGTTTATTGAATGCGCGCGCTTTGCCGACGATATCAAGTTTACGTCCACCGATCAGCCGAACTGGCATACGGCGCGCTGGCCGATCGTCGAGCAGGGCGCACCGGCTGAAGTGGTGGCAGCGGCGGAGGCTCGCCAGGGCAGGCCCGCGGGGCAGGCCATCGAGGCCCTCACATTGAATTTCGCCATGCTCGAGAACCCCGAGTCCAGCCCCAAGGATCGCGCCGGCGCCCTGTGCTGGGTTTTTCACACCATGGGTGATCTCCACCAGCCCATGCATGTAAGCGATCTGTTTTCGGCGGAGTTTCCGGCGGGCAATGCCGCAGCATCGATGAGTTATGTGGAGGACCCGGTCACCGAAAAGCCCATACCGCTGCACATACTCTGGGACAGTAATGCGCTGCGCAGCCCGGAACTGGCAGATGTCGATCGCTATGCTGAGGAACTCATGAAGAAATATCCCCGCTCCTCTTTCCCGGAGCTCGTGGAGCATCCCTTCACTGGCCAGGAATCCTTCAATACGTGGGCACGGGAAAGCTATGCGATTGCCGTTGATTTTGCGTACGAGGGTGTCGAGACCCGGCCGGATCCGGAGTTGGGACAAGATACCGACAGGTTGGTCAAGAACATGATGGCGTACATATTGGAAGGAGTGGCGCCGGTTGACGAGGCTCCGGAATTACCTGAGGGCTACTGGGAGCAACTGCAGATCACCAGTGCACAACGGATTACCCTCGCAGGGTACCGCATGGCAGACCTTATTCTGGCGGCCGCCGATAACATCGAGACACAAAGAGCGTTCCTCACAAAGTGATTGGCATACGTGTTTATGCCCGGGTGCTGATAGCACTGTGACAAGATGAAAAGGCGAAACCAATGAAAAAGACAGCGAATACATTGCTCCATCCCATTTTCGTGCTACTGATTGCAAGCCTGGCGGCCTGCAGTACCACCAGCGACACGGCCCAGGTCACGGCAGCGGAGCAGCAGGTGCAGGAGGTTGCGCCGGGGTTCCTGCAGGGATATATGACCGAGGAGGACCAGCTGGACAGCAAGGCGTTTGTGCCAACGGTGCCCGGCAAGGACTCTCCCCGGCAGGCACTCGATACCGCCTGGGCGAACAATATGCTGAAACTGCGCGGCACACCCCGCTGGGAGCTGGCGATCCGTGACGCGGACCTGCACTTTCCGGCGGCGGCAGATGCCTTTTCCTGCTCCCTGGGCATACCGGTAACCGAGGAGGATACTCCGGCACTCTATATGCTGCTGCGACGTACCCTCACGGATGTCGGCCTGGCATCCTATTCCGCCAAGAACGCATACCAGCGGGAACGCCCCTTCATGGTAAACGGGCAGCCAATCTGCACCCCTGACGAGGAGGAAATCCTGCGCAAGGACGGCTCTTATCCTTCCGGCCACACGTCTATTGGCTGGGGTTGGGCTTTGATCCTGACCGAACTGTCACCGGATCAGACCGACGAAATTATCGCGAGGGGCCGCTCCTTTGGGGAGAGCCGCAACGTGTGCAATGTCCACTGGTACAGCGATGTGGTGGCAGGCCGCCTGGTCGGCGCAGCGGCCGTGTCCAAGTTGCACGACAACGAACAATTCCTGGCGGCGATGGATGCGGCGCGCGAGGATATCGCCAGGGCGCGGGCGGCAGGCCTCACCCCCACGTTCGACTGCGAGGCCGAGGCCAGGGCATTGGCGACGCCGCTGCAATAGAACGTTCCGCCTGGACCGGCGCCTTGGAAACGGGTTTGTTCGACGTTATGTGGCTCTATGTCGGTCCTCTTGCTCCCGCCGCCATGTTGCGGGGTAAGGAACAAGGAAGAGATGCGCCATGTTGACACAGCTGATCGAGCGCCTGCCCACCCTGGCGCGCGAACAACGCAAAGAGCTGCTGGAGCGGGTAACCGCTGGTGTGCGGGGAGACAGCGACTTTCACGTGATGATGGTTTTGTCCTCCGGACTGGCGTCACTCGGTCTGTTGGAGGGCTCCACGGCTGTCGTGATAGGGGCCATGCTGGTGGCCCCACTTATGGGGCCGCTGATCGGTGCAGGTCTCGCCCTGGCCCAGGGCAATCTTCTCCTTTATCGTAGATCCATTGTGATCGCGCTGTTGGCGCTGCTGACGGGTTTTGCGGTCTCCGTGGTAATGGGTCTGCTGAACCCGGGCTTCGAGCCCTCGCTCGAGGTCGAGGCGCGCGGCACCCCGGATATCCTGGATCTGGGTGTAGCTATTCTGTCGGGTTTCGTCGCCGCCTATGCGCTCGGCAGGCCCGGTGTCGCCAATACCCTCGCCGGGGTTGCTATCGCAGCCGCGTTGGTTCCGCCACTTTGTGTAGTCGGAATCGGCCTGACTAACGACAGGCCTATGGTGGCAGCCAACTCCGCCATTCTGCTACTTACCAACCTGGTCGCCATTATTCTATCTGCGGCTTGCGCTTTCAGCCTGCTGGGTGTCAGGGGGTTGGGTAGCAGTGGCGGCTTCCGGAGTTGGGCCCCCAGGGTGATTCTGGTGCTTGTTATGGTGGCACTGATTCTGTTGCTGCCGTTGATGAGTAACGTGGCACAGCAAAAACGACGCGGGCAGACCAGGCCACTTAATTACCCCGTGGCAGCCCATGTATACGAGGCGGTAGTAGCCTATCTGGAAAAGCTGCCCGGGGTGACGCTGATTACCATAGGTAGAGTCAGTATGGAGCCGGCTTCATCGGTCAGTATTATGCTGGCAACAACAGGCGAGTTGCCTGTCGGCACAAAGAACGAGTTGACCCGCCTGGTGCATGAGGTTCGTGGCGGGGATCCGATCGTGCGTATAATCGTGCTGCGGGAGGTGGATGAGACACCCGGAGCACTTTGAGAAAATACAGGTAATATGACTGTTTTGCCGGTCATACCAAATTGGAGCAAGATCCCCTTTATCAGCTCCAGGCACATGTCATATACCATCTGCGGCAGGGGCGCTGGCTGTCCATTAATGGGAATTATTTTTGGGGCGGACAAACGCAAAAAAACGTGTGGTTGGCGAATTGCTAATTCATGATCACAATCAGACGGTTAGCAGTTCGGATTAGGTTCGGAGTTCGGTTTCGAAAATCTCTTGCGCTTCTTCAACTTACTGCCGCTGTTTGTCAAAGTAGTTGTCGCGTCCATCTATGCGGCGACTTCTAAGTCGTCACAATCTTTCTCCGGATTAAGCCAGACTTTCTCCGGCAGATTCCAATCCCTCGTGCCCCGCGTCCAGCGCATGGGGTTTATCGCCTTGGCCGCCTCGTAGACAGCCTTCCGGTTATTCATCACTCGATCCGTTTGATCACTATGACGCTCGTGGGGTGTCATGAACTTCAATCCGCTGTGCTTGTGCTCATGGTTGTACCAGTGCTCGAACTTCAACACCCAGGCACGGGCATCGTCCAGGGTCGCAAAGCCTTTGTAAGGGAAATCAGGGCGATATTTGCAGGTCCGGAAGATCGACTCGACATACGCGTTGTCATTGCTGACACGTGGTCGGCTGTGCGATTTCACTACACCAAGACGATAGAGTGTCTCCACCATTGAAGCGCCCTTCATCGGGCTGCCGTTGTCTGAGTGAAGTACCAGCGATACACCCGCAATGTTCTCTCTAAGATAAGCTCTGCTTAGCAACTGTCCAGCCAACTCGCTCGTCTCCTGTTCATGGATTTCCCAGCCCACCACCTTGCGACTATATAGATCCAGGATCAGATACAGATAGTAGTAGATGCCCTTGGCAGGGCCAGGCAACCAGGTAATGTCCCAGCACCAAACCTGATTGGGACCCGTCGCACAATGGGTACTTAATGGTCGGTTCCTTGGTGTCCGACTGCGACCCCTGTGCTGTTGCTGGCCTTCCTCACGCAGTATCCTGTAGAACGTTGACTCAGAGGCAAGATAACGCCCCTCATCCGCCAGTGCAGGCACTATCTGGCTCGCCGGTAAACTTCGATAAGCTGGGCTGTTGACTGTGTCCAGCACAGCCTGGCGTTCCTGGACAGTCAGTTTGTTGTCGGGTGCTGGACGGTCCGCGCTGGGACGACCATCGGTCCTCACATCGCCTTCCTGAGTCCACCGTTGAAAAGTGCGTATCGAGATACCCATTTCTCTACAGGCACTGCCTGTACGGGCTCCGGCATTCGTCGCTTCCTTGATCAGTCTTGAAGCGACAACTAGCCTGACACGGAGGGCTGCCAACCGGGCTGGTAACCGACCCCAACCCGGTTCGGCATACGCTCGGTTTCGGTAACCCTGCCCCACCCCACCAGAAAAACCCGTTACCTTTCTTCGCCTTACAGGCCCAGTTCGGTCCTCTCCCAGCTCCTCATAAGAGGGCGCTCTAATGCTTGAATCGTGATCGCCCAGATATTCACAATAAACTCAAACGGTTGCAGCGGTTAGAGCATCCGACTTGGATTTCTTTCACCCAACCGGCAAGCATCCTCTTCAATGGCGACGCGGGACAATGACTGACGCAGCTATCAGCCACAAAGAAATAGCGGAAATAGAAGCGGTCATATAAGAGAGTTTTTTTATTCTTTATAAAATTGTATCTATATGTTATTTATACACTTATGACCAGTAAAGAAGCGGACATAGAAACGGACATTAACCCGGTAATTGACCAGGGCGAGAGTGTCACGACAATGGAGCCCCTTCTCATTGGAGAAACCTCCGTTCATCGAGGCGAACTCACCGAACTGGCGGTTGACCTTGCTGCACGCTCTGCCGGGTTCCGGCGCAGCTTGCCCGAGGGCGTGGTCGAGGCACTTGCCGATCTCGTACGGGCTATGAACTGCTACTACTCCAACCTTATCGAAGGGCATGATACTCACCCCGTCGATATCGAGCGGGCCATGCACAATGATTACAGCGATGAGCCTGGCAAGCGCAACCTGCAAATGGAGGCGCGGGCGCACGTAACTGTCCAGAAGTGGATAGATGAGGGGGGCCTGGAAGGAAGAGCCGCCACAACAGAAGGTATCTGTGAAGTTCACCGGCGCTTTGGCGAGCTACTACCTGGAGAACTCCTTATCGTAGAGGAGCCTGATACCGGCGAGAAAATAACACTGAAACCCGGCGAACTTCGCAAGCGCCATGTACGCGTCGGCGACCACGTTGCGATAAGTCCAGGGGCCGTTCCCCGTTTTCTGGAAAGGTTTGAGGCGGTCTATAGCGGACTCGGCAAGGCTGCCAGCATTTTTTCTGCAGCGGCGGCGCACCACCGTTTACTCTGGATTCACCCCTTTCTGGATGGCAATGGCCGCGTGGCACGGCTGATGTCTTACTCCATGCTAAGGGATGCGCTTGATACTGGCGGCATCTGGTCAATAGCGCGCGGCCTTGCCCGGCAGGAAACAAACTACAAACAGCATTTGCTGTCTTGTGACGGGCCACGGCGCGGAGACCTTGACGGGCGCGGCAGCCGAAGCGAGGAAGCGCTCGCCCTATTTACGAAGTTCTTTCTCCAGACCTGCATTGATCAGGTCGAGTTTATGGAGAAACTGGTCCAGCCCAACCGGCTGAGGGACCGCATACATATATGGGTGGAAGAGGAAGTGCGGGCTGACGCCCTACCCGCCAAAGCCGGAAACGTGCTTGATGCCGTACTCTATCGCGGCGAACTACCGCGCGGCGAAGTGGCAGAGCTCGTTGATACCGGCGAGCGGCAGGCAAGACGCATTGTCTCCAGCCTGATTGAGGCAGGCGTCCTTACGTCTACAAGCTCACGCGCACCGCTACGGATTGCCTTTCCTGCCTCACTGGCAGGACGCTGGATGCCGGGGCTATTCCCGGATGCATAATGTTCCAGACAGCCAAGTAACAGACGGCTTACAAGCGGCTCTGCCGCAAAAACAACCAGGGCATCGGGGATTTTGCCGAGTGGTGAGCAGAGTTCATGGCGCTACCAGACATAATCGATTGACTGAAATACATGTGCATTCTCCAGTATCAGTCATCAAATGTAGGCGCCCAAGCGAATAAAACGCCCACGTCACTAGTACGCGCAGCAGGTAGTGACGTGGGCAGCGCGCGCTCCAGCAACAAAGTCAGTAACAGGTCGGGGCAAGTATTTTCAGGGGTGGTTACAGTGGAACCACCCCCTGAAAGGCGGATTTTGTCGTGTATACACGGTCAAATATGGCAAAACTGCCTTGAAGTGATCTTTCCGGACGATTGATGGCAGCAAGGTTTTGCGCTGCCTGGCAGAAACCACGCCCGATTCAGGCGGAGTTCTCTGTGACACCCGTATTTCGTGTTCGTATAATCGGTCCCAACGCTGAATTTTGTCGCTGCCACTGCGCTTAAAGTGGCAAGGAAGACCCCACCTTGCGAAAGCGAACGGGGTAGGCAGAATCCGGTTGTGTTGGAATCTGCTGAACGCGTCACTTAGGACCACTACGACGCAGCGGTCAGTGATGACCGGGTCCCTCTTCGAACTATCGCAGTGCCGCTTCGTCTGGGTACCGCACCTTTTAATCTCTCCCGCTCGTTACGGGGACTGTTCCATAGCCGCTGTTGATGTCCGGGCACTTGTGCCGGTCTGAATGACGGCAACTTCAACCCCGCAAACACACTGGCGGTCAGTGCGTTCTGCTTTTTCTAAATAAGGAGGTAATTCCACCCCAGCCTAAGGCTGGATAACCGTTGGTTTGCACGGGCCAGTTTTCACTAGCAAACACACCGTGTTGTCTAAGGCCAGACACATTCAGGTCAACCGGGATTAGTGTCCCGTGATCGTACCGCTCAGCGGGCCTGCGCAGCTTTTGTTGCCAGGTGATCAGAAACACTCACCGAAGGAAACAACACTACGAGAGACCTGAACTACCAACTGAAAATGTTATGCAAACACAGCTGCGCGAGTCCTCTTTGATCATCCCAGGTTCCAAGACTATTTTCTGGAGATGAAACCCAAGGTATTGCGATAGGCACCATTTTGACGTACATTTCTAGCTTAGCCATAGCAATTCGAGACAAAATCATGGGCACACCACCGCAATCCAAAGATGAGCGCATCAACCTGAGACTCAAACACAGCGCAAAGAAAATTCTGGAGCGGGCAGCCGGCTTTGAGGGTCAGACTGTCAGTAAATTTGTGCTGAGCAGCGCCCTGGCGCGTGCCGAGAAAACAGTTCAGGAACACGAGGCCATGATGCTTAATACCGGGGAGGCTGAAGCATTTTTCGAAGCGCTTTCAGCCCCGGTACGTTTCAACAAAAAACTCTCCTCAGCGCTGGATGAATATCGCCATCGCGTTACCTGTCAATGACGTCGGATGAACCACTGGTTATCGAGGCAATTTCCAGTTCACATGACCGCAAGAACTTTTCCTGTGGTACGCCAGCGCTGGATAATTATATTCGCCAACAAGCTCGACAGGATATCAAGCGCAGAATCAGTCGTGTCTTTATAGCAAGAAGCCATGATCACCCCCGCACAATCCTTGGGTACTACACCCTGAGTAGCCTCTCGATTGATTTGGGTGCACTACCCGTTGAAATTGCCCGCAAACTCCCAAGGCATCCAATTCCTGCAGCACTGCTGGGTCGACTTGCCGTGGATGAAAATGCCAGGGGTACGGGTGTTGGCAAGATGCTTTTGATGGATGCCATCACCAGGACTCTCACCGTGAGTAGTGAGATTGCCATCTACGCCATGGTTGTAGACGCAATCGATGCAGAGGCGGGGGGCTTTTACCGGCAGTACGGTTTTTTACCCTTGAGCCAGGACAGCCAGAGGTTGTTTTTGCCCCTGAAATCTATTCAGGTACCGGGATAATGGACGCTTGTACACACCCTCGGGTGGTAGAAACGGCACGATCGCAGTAATAGCGAACTCGTATGTGTTTCCAATTGGGCCATCTAACCGGTTAGAACTCATTTTCACTACGGTAGATATAAGCTGCATGTAGGATCGAATTGCACGAGCAATTAGGGACGAGGATAACGCTGTGTCGTAGATATACGCCCGCGTCACTGGCAAGCGCAGCGGGTAGTGACGTGGGCAGCGCAAGATTAATCGCAAAGCTTCCCGTCGCCTTTGAAACTTCTTTTCTTGAAGAGCGTTTCCAGTGGAAACGGCATCAGATGAGCCGGTTTTAGCGGGTTTACGCCACCCGATGCAGCCATACAAGCGAGGTTTCCCTGGATCGAGGTGACCAGGGGCCATTGGCGCAGAGGCTCCCAGCGCCTAAACCGCTCCAGTTCCAGACTGAATTCTCTGTGACACCCGCATTCCGCGTTCGTATAGTACAACCACTAGACGCGGCCACTGCGGAAAAGTGGCAAGGAAGACCCCACCTTGCGAAAGCGAACGGGGCAGGCAGAATCCGGTTGTATTGGAATCTGCCGAAGGCGTCAGTCAGGACCTTTTTGACGCAACGGTCAGTGATGACCGGGTCCATCTTCGAACCATCGCGATACCACATTGTCTGGGTAACGCACCTTCAAATCTTTTCCGCTTTTTACGGGGATCAGTTCCATAACCGCTGTTGATGGCAGGGCACTTGTGCCCTGCTTTGTCCACAGTCTCTTCAACCCCGCAAACGCACTGGCGGTCAGTGCGTTCTGCTTTTTCTGAAACGGAGGTAATTCCACCCCAGCCTACAGCTGGATGACCGTTGGTTTGCACGGGCCAGTTTTCTCTCGAAAACACACCGTGTTGTCTATGGCCAGACACATTCAGGTCAACCGGGATTGGTGTCCCGTGATCGTACCGCTTAGCGGACCTGCGCAGCTTCTGTTGCCAGGTGATCAGAAACACTTACCGAATGGAATAGCACTATGAGAGACCTGAACTACCAACTGAAAATGTTATGCAAACACAGCCATGAAGGCAGCTTCAAAACCCGGGTCGGCCGGGAGCGTCAGTTAAGCGCCATTGCCAACCAGTTACATGATCTCGGCTTCAGGCAACTGAAGGTCACAGGCCTCAAACAAAAGCATGTCCAGTCGCTGGTAGATCACTGGCTGGGACAAAACCTCTCCCCCGGGACCATTAAGAACCGGATGAGTTGTCTACGCTGGTGGGCGGA
>Ga0316196_10000375_pt1 | contig 16921 bp, 14 predicted proteins | sample Eddsed2cm_MG_FD_204938 | JGI IMG/M metagenome (GOLD analysis project Ga0316196, IMG submission 204938) | Coastal sediment microbial communities from Maine, United States - Eddy sediment 2 cm | ecosystem: Environmental > Aquatic > Marine > Coastal > Sediment | place: USA: Maine | collected... | reverse complement strand
CCGCGGCTGTCACCAGCTCATCCGCCAGGGCGCAAAACTGGTGGAGGCCGCAGACGACATCGTCGCGGAACTCGCGCCGCTGATCGGGCATATGCTGCAAACGATTGATCCGGCCTTATCGCCGGATGAAGCCGGCGTAGAGGTCGACGAAGAGTATGTAAAACTGCTCGAAGCGCTCGGTCACGATCCCGTGAGCGCGGACGAGATCGTCGAGCGCTCCGGATTGACGATCGATCAGGTTTCCTCCATGCTTCTGATCCTGGAGCTAGAAGGAAAGATCGAGAAGCTGTCCGGCGGACGCTACTCAGTAATGAGCTAGATATTTGGTGAAACGCCAGCTACCAAGGGAGCCGCTCCAGGCATGAAAGAAAACGTACTCGACGTATTGATGTACCTGTTTGAAACATACGTCGACACCGATGAAGACCCCGAACCCGATCAGAACGAACTTCGCGGCGAACTGGCGAGCGCCGGCTTCGGCGATGCGGAGATCGAGCGCGCACTCGACTGGCTGGAATGCCTGTCGGAAGACCAGGAAGACCTGATCTTCAACGCCCAGACGGCACGTGGAACGCGCGTTTACAACCGCATGGAGCAGGAACGGCTCGACGTCTACTGTCGCGGCTACATTTCGTACCTGGAACAGATCGGCATACTGTCGCCGGCGCAGCGCGAAATCCTCGTAGACAGGCTGCTGGCGCTGGATGCGCCGGATATCGACGTCGAGCAAATCAAGTGGGTCGTGCTGATGGTTCTCTTCAGCCAGCCGGGACAGGAACTGGCTTATGCGCGCATGGAAGACCTCGTTTTCGAGGAAAACACCGGGGCCCTCCACTGACATGAACTGAACCGATTTCGCGGCGCGCCGGGGTGCCATTTCTTGACACGCCGCGACGAAGTATGTAATTCAACCGCGGCATTGACCGCGGTTTTTCATTATATGTCCAAGAATCTTGTCATCGTCGAATCGCCCGCCAAGGCGAAAACCATCAGCAAATACCTCGGCAAGGATTTCGAGGTGATGGCGTCTTACGGGCACGTGCGCGACCTCGTCCCCAAGGAGGGCGCTGTCGACCCCGACAACGAATTCGCGATGAAGTACCAGGTCATCGAGCGCAGCGAGAAACACGTCAACGCAATCGTGCGCGCGCTGAAAAAGGCCGACGCGCTCTATCTCGCAACTGACCCGGATCGCGAAGGCGAGGCGATCTCCTGGCACCTGATCGAGTTGCTGAAGGAAAAGGATGCGTTGAACGGCAAGACCGTGCATCGCGTCGTCTTCTACGAAATCACGAAGAACGCCGTGCAGGAAGCCATCGAGCATCCGCGGGATATTTCCGGCGACCTGGTGGGTGCACAGCAGGCGCGCCGGGCCCTCGATTACCTCGTCGGTTTCAACCTGTCGCCGCTGCTCTGGAAGAAAGTGCAGCCCGGCCTGTCCGCCGGCCGCGTGCAGAGCCCGGCCCTGCGCATGATCGTCGAGCGCGAACTCGAGATCGAAGCGTTCAGGGCGCGCGAGTACTGGACCATCGAGGCCGACCTGAGCAAGGAAAAGCAGCCGTTCGCGTCCCGGCTCGTCAGCTACCGGGGCGACAAGGTCGAGCAATTCAGCTTCGAGAACGAGGAAGCGGCGCGCGAGGTCGAGAAAACCGTGCTCGCTGCAGCCGGAGGAAAGCTGCAAACGTTCAGCGTCACCCGGAAACAGCGCCGCCGCAATCCGGCAGCGCCGTTCACGACATCAACGCTGCAGCAGGAAGCCTCCCGCAAACTCGGTTTCAACACGCAGCGCACCATGCGCACGGCGCAGCGGCTCTACGAAGGTATCGAGCTGCCGGGCGAAGGCAACGTCGGGCTCATAACCTATATGCGTACCGACTCGGTAACGCTCGCCGAGGTCGCGGTGAGCGAAATACGCGATGTCATCGCCGAACGCTACGGCAAGCACAACGTTCCGGACGAGCCGCGCCAGTTCAAAACCAAGTCGAAGAACGCCCAGGAAGCGCACGAGGCCGTGCGGCCGACCTCGGTCGCCCGCCATCCGGACGACTTCAAGGGCGTGCTCGAGGACGACCAGTTCAGGCTGTACTCGCTGATCTGGAAACGCACGATGGCCTCGCAGATGGTGCCTGCCGTGTTCGATACCGTGGCGATCGATTTCGCCGCCGGGCCGCGGGAGGACGGGCATGTATTCCGTGCAAACGGTTCCGTACTCGTGGAGACCGGCTTCATCGCGGTGTACCAGGAAGGCAAGGACGACGCCAAGGACGACGACGGCGACCGGCTGTTGCCCGACATCGAGGAAGGCGACGTCGTCAATCTCGACGAACTCCGCCCGGAGCAGCACTTCACGGAGCCGCCGCCGCGCTTCACCGAGGCCAGTCTCGTGAAGACGCTCGAGGAATACGGCATCGGGCGTCCGTCGACCTATGCGAGCATCATCGCGACGCTCAAGAACCGCGAGTACGTGGAGATGGACGGCAAGCGATTCCTGCCGACGGACATCGGCCGCATCGTCAACGGCTTCCTGACCGATCATTTCACGCAGTACGTCGACTACGATTTCACCGCGCGCCTCGAGGACGACCTCGACGCAGTGTCGCTCGGCGAAAAGGACTGGGTACCGTTGCTGGATAACTTCTGGCGCCCGTTTCACAAGTTGTGCGCGGAGAAGGAAACCTCGGTCACGCGCGAGCAGGTTGCACAGGCGCGGGAACTCGGCACCGACCCCAAGACGGGCAAGCCCGTCACGGTGCGCATGGGCCGCTACGGGCCGTTCGTCCAGATCGGCACCAAGGACGACGAAGAGAAGCCGAAATTCGCAGGCCTTCGTCCCGGCCAGAAGATGAACGACATCACTTTCGAGGCAGCGATGGAGCTTTTCAAGCTGCCTCGCCAGCTCGGGGAGACGCCGGACGGGCTGCCAGTGTCGGCCAGCGTCGGGCGCTTCGGGCCGTATGTTCGTTACGGCGACAAGTACGTTTCCATTCGCGGTGACGACGACCCGTACACCATCGAGTTGCCGCGCGCGCTCGAACTCATCGAACAGAAAAAGATCGAAGACGCGAACCGCATCATCCAGGACTTCGAGGCAGAGGGCATCCAGGTCCTGAACGGCCGTTATGGCCCCTACATTACGGACAAGAAGAAAAACGCCCGTGTGCCCAAGGATCGCGATCCGAAATCGCTGACGCTCGACGAGTGCCAGGAACTGCTGGCCGCGGCTCCGGAACGCGGCCGCCGCGGCAAGAAGAAGACAAAGAAGAAAACGGCAAGCGAGGCCGCCCCGAAGAAGGCGGCCGCGAAGAAGAAAGCGGCAAAGAAAAAGACCAGAAAGAAAACGGCAAAGAAGGCCGCGAAGAAGTCCGCAAAAAAGAAGCCGGCAGACTAGAGGAACCGCAACGTGACGATGGCGGCCAGGCGAGCTTCCGAAGTATTGCTGGGCGGCGGCGTCATCGCATACCCGACCGAGGGTGTATTCGGCCTTGGTTGCCTGCCCGATGACATCGACGCCGTCGAGAGAATCCTGGCAATCAAGCAACGCAGTCCGCTTAACGGGCTCATACTGATTGCGGCGCGGCCCGGTCAGTTCGATAACTGGATCGATCCCGCCGTTCGCAATGCTCTGCCGGAACCCGACCCCAAGCAGCCCGTGACCTGGATAGTGGCGCCGGGGCCAAGAGTGCCGGCAATCGTCACCGGCGATCATCCCGGGCTCGCCGTTCGCATCACGACCAACCCGGTCGCAGCAGCAATCTGCGACGCTGTGGACATGCCGATCGTCTCCACGAGCGCGAACGTCACAGGCCGCCCGGTTGCACGTAACGCTTTCATCCTGCAGCGCAACTTCGGGCATCTTGTAGACTATGTGGTTCCCGGCGAGTGCGGGCCCGCACGCGGGCCGTCGGCAATCAGGGAACTCGAAACGGGACGGGTAGTGAGGCCGGGAGGATCATGAGCGACATCAACCAGGTCAAAGACTACCTGCAATTCCTGCAGAACCAGATCGTCGCGGAGCTGGAGGAGCTCGACGGCAAGGAGCGCTTTCATCGCGACGCGTGGGACCGCCCGGGCGGCGGCGGTGGCGAAAGCCGCGTACTCAAGCGCGGCCGCGTATTCGAGCAGGCGGGCGTGAACTTCTCACACGTGTTCGGCACACAGCTACCGCCGTCGGCGACGAAGTCGAGGCCCGACCTAGCCGGCCAGGGTTTCCAGGCAATGGGCGTATCGCTCGTGTTGCACCCGGAAAATCCGTACGTGCCGACGACGCATGCAAACCTGCGCTATTTCATCGCGGGAGAGGAAGACAGCAACCCGGTGTGGTGGTTCGGCGGAGGCTTCGACCTGACGCCCTATTACCCGTTTCACGAGGACGTCGTCGCCTGGCACGATGCCGCAAAGCGCGCCTGCGACCCGTTCGGCGAGGAGCGCTACCCGAAGTACAAGGAATGGTGCGACGAGTACTTTTTTCTCAAGCATCGCAATGAAACACGCGGCGTCGGCGGACTGTTTTTCGACGACCTGAACGACATGGGCTTCGACAGGAGCTTCGAATTCCTGCGCTCCGTTGGCGATTCGTTCATGAAGGCTTACGCGCCCATCGTCCGGAAGCGCCGCAAGCACCGGTTCGGAGACAGGCAGCGCGAATTCCAGCTGTACCGCCGCGGCCGCTACGTCGAGTTCAACCTGATCTACGATCGCGGCACCCTGTTCGGATTGCAGTCGGGCGGGCGCACCGAATCCATTCTCATGTCCCTGCCGCCCCGGGTACGTTACGAATACGACTGGCGCCCGGAGCCCGGATCGCCCGAGGAATTGCTGTACACCGACTACCTGCGGCCGCGCGACTGGCTGTAAAACCGGGCTTTTCGACGAGATTCCCGAATCCGGCGCAACTATTTGCGACCCCGGAGCATCTAACAGGGTAACCAGAACAAGCGGCCGGTGACGACCGGCCCCGCCCTTGCTTATTCGGGGAGCACGCAATGAATCAGCTTCATGAAAACCGGCACCGGCCGACCGCCACCGTGCTGGCGGGCCTGGTATCGACGTTCCTGATCGCGCCGGCACACGCGGCAAAATTCGACGTGGAAATGGATTCCAGCGGTGTCTCCGCCGCCGTCGTAGAACAGCCGGCGCCCGAATTCCCGGACGGCAAGATGCGCGGCGGCCAGGAAGGCTGGGTGCGGCTGCACTTCGTCGTCGGTCCCGATGGGCGCGCTGTCGACCCGGTTGTCGTCGACTCCACCGGCGGCCCGCTGTTCGAGCAGGCAGCGCTCGACGTCGTCTCCGGCTGGCAGTTCAAAGCGCCCGGCGGCGGCGAGGAGAACGCCAACAACAGGGTCGACATACGGTTCGAGATCAGCGGCGACCGCGACCGTGCCAGCCGCGGCTTCCTGCGGCGCTACCGCGATATCGCGAGCGACCTGTATTACGTCAAACCGGAGAATGCGCGCGACAGGGTCGACATGGCGAACGACTTCGGCGGCTGGAATCTGTACGAGTCGACGATGCTCGCACTGCTGAACGCCCGGGTGGAAGCGGCGGAAGGCGATGCCATTGAAGAGCTGGAATACTATCGCCGCGCGCTGGCCGTCAGCGGCCCGGCGGCTCTCGACGACAAGGAGCGCGTGGAGATTCTCGGCCGGATACTGGACCTGGAGATCGACACGGGGTTGTACGGCGAAGCGCTGGGAACGCTCGGGGAGCTGCGCGCAAAGCCGGGCAGCGACGCGGTGCTCGAAGAACTCGCCGGCAAGATTCGCGAGCTCGAGACCTCGATCGAAGGTAACGAGGCCGTGGTGGCCAGCGCAACGATCTCCAACCCGTGCAATTGCGATTCCGGTACGCCTCTCTGGGCATACACGCCCGTGCATCGCGATTTTTCTTTTGCCAGGGTGAGTGGTAACGTCCAACGCTTCGAAGCGCGCTGCGACAACCATCGCCTGAGCGCGCAGGTAGAAACGGGTGCTCGATGGTCCCTGCCGGCCGAATGGGGCAGCTGCCGGGTTTTCGTGTTCGGTGAAGACGCTGCAACATTCGAGTTCGTGGAACACCGCGGGGACCCCGGTGACGGCGGTAGTGCCGTGGCGAACAGCGATGTCCTGGATAAATGAAATCGAAGTCAGCGAAGCCGATGGCCGCCTGGCCGAGATATATAAAGAGCTAGTCGAAAAGCGCGGCAAGATATCCAACGTCCTCAAGGTCCACAGCCTCAACCCCGAGGCGATGTCCGGCCACCTTGACCTCTACATGACGCTGATGTTCGGCAAGTCCGGGCTCAGCCGCGCGGAACGAGAGGCGATCGGGGTCGTTGTCTCTGCGGAGAACGATTGCGCGTACTGCGTCAACCATCATGCCGTGGCGTTGCGGCACTTCATCGAGGACGAGGAGACGCTGAGCATGCTGGCGACGGCGGACGGTCTCGAAACGCTGGAACCGCGCTTGTCCAACATCGTGCGCCATGCCCATAAACTGACGTCCGCGCCGGAAGCCATGACCGAATCGGACCTCGGTGAGCTCCGGGCCGTCGGCCTGAGCGACCGCGACATCCTGGACCTGACGCTCATCACGGCCTATTTCAATTTCGTCAATCGGCTGGTGCTCGGCCTCGGCGTCGAGTACACGGACGAGGAAGCCACAGGCTACCTGAACGACTGAAACGGGTTTTTTGCTGCTGGCGGCGCCGTTCCCGAATGTGGTAACTTCGTTAAAAATCGGCCACTTCGGAAATACTCCTTACGTAGGACAAGAAAAAGGCCCGGCCGCCGGAATCTCCGTGAAACCAACAACGCTTCTTACCGGTCTTTTGCTCGCGCTCTGCGCGGCCAACGCCAGTGCGTCGACCGACTCGCCGCTGCGCGACGCCGGCATCGCGCGCGGCTTGCAGCTTGCGGGCGTCGAGGATCCGGATGCCCGCAAGGTATACATCGTGCAGCTGCGCGCGCCTTCGGCTGCCGAATTTCACTCCACGCTCTACAAGACCACGGCGGCAGCTCCTGCAGGGAAGCCGTCCCAACCGCGACTCGACAAGTCCAGCCCCGCGATCGCGACCTATGCCGAGAAATTGCGTGCGGAGCAGGACCAGTTCCTGATGCGTGCTGCGCCGGATGCGCGGAAGATCTACAGCTATCGCTACGGCTTCAACGGCTTTGCGGCGGAGATGTCTGCCACGCAGGCGCACAAGCTCGAGAACATGCCCGACGTCCTGCACGTCTGGGAAGACGAGATCCGGCCGCTGGCGACCAATTTCAGCCCCGGTTTCCTGGGGCTCTTCGACTCGGATGGCGGACTGCGCGGCCCTGAAGGACTGGACGGCGACGGCATCGTCATCGGTTTCATCGACAGCGGCATCTACCCCGAACACCCTGCCCTGTCGGACACGCAGGAAGCCGACCGGCCGAGCGCGTGCCGCAGCACCTGGGCCGACGTTTCTTTTCTCGGGCGCTGGCTGTGCGGCCGCTACGACAAAATGGAAGACAAGATCGTCTTCGAGCCGCCGGAGGACTGGAACGGTATCTGCGAAACGGGCGAGAGTTTCGACGAGACCCACTGCAACAACAAGCTGATCGGCGCACGCTGGTTCATCGATGGCGCCGAGAATTCCGGGCCGATCGATGCGGGCGAGATTCGCTCGGCGCGCGACGTGGACGGCCACGGCACGCACACGGCAACGACGGCTGCCGGTAACCGGGTGCAGGCGTCTATCTTCGGCACGCTGATCGGCGGCATCGAAGGCGTCGCGCCGCGGGCGCGGGTCGCAGTGTACAAGGCCTGCTGGCTGCGGCCCGGCGACACGCGCGCGAGCTGCAACACCTCCGACCTCGCTAACGCCATCGACAGTGCCGTAGCCGACGGTGTCGACATCATCAACTACTCCGTGGGCAGTTCGATGCTGCAGATCACGGCGCCGGACGACATTGCGCTGATGAACGCCACCAAAGCCGGCGTTCTCGCCGTCGTCGCGGCGGGCAACGAGGGACCCAACCTGGGCACGATCGGTTCCCCGGCCGGCGGGCCCTGGGCCATAACGGTTGCCGCCTCCACCCGTGACGGGGAGACGTCCGTCGATGCGATGCAGGTCAACGAACCGCCGTCGATCGCGGGCAAATATGCCGTCGAGGAAGCCAACTTCACGCCGCAATTGCGTGACAGCGATCCGATCGAGGCCGCACTGGTGCTCGCCGATGACGACGACGATGCCGGCGGCACGGGCACCACGGCGGATGCCTGCGAACCGCTGATCAACGACACGGACATCAACGGCAACATCGCTTTCATCGAGCGCGGCGGCTGCAACTTCGACATCAAGATCCAGAATGCCGGCGATGCGGGCGCCGTTGCCGCGGTTGTCTACAGCATCGCCGGCGATCCCATCGTCATGAACGGCAACGCCGCTCTCGTCGACATACCGGCGGTCATGATCGGCCAGGCGGACGGCAACCTCATCGTCGCCGAAATCGAGGCCGGCAACGAAGTGACCGCCGTGCTCGAAAAGAGCCTGCTGCTGACCGAGCCCGAGACCGGCAACGTGATGGCAACGTTCTCGGCCCGCGGGCCCGGGCCGGTCCGGGACATCGTGAAACCGGACGTCACGGCGCCGGGCGTCAACATTCTCGCGGGCTTCACGCCTGAAACGGCGAACTCGATGCCGGACGAGACCTTCGCCTACCTGAGCGGCACCTCCATGTCGACGCCGCATGTCGCCGGCGTCGCGGCACTGCTCATGGAGGCCCGGCCGGACTGGGGGCCGTCAGCCGTCAAGTCCGCGCTGATGACCAGCGCGCGCCAGGACCTCGTGCAATCCGACGGCGAGAGCGCAGCCAATCCCTTCGACTACGGCGCCGGGCACATCGTGCCGAACGCCGCGCTGGACCCCGGCCTCGTCTACGATGTGAGCGACGGCGAGTTCGACGCATTCGCCTGCGGCTTCGATTCGCCGGCGGTTCCAGAGGCACGGTGTGACGAATTGCAGAACGCGGGCGTGTCGTTCGCACCGGAAGACCTCAACCAGCCTTCCATCGGGCTGGCGCAGCTGGCGAACGAGCAGACGGTGAGCCGGCGGGTCACCAACGTCAGCGATGAATCCCAGACCTACGTGGCGGCGGTTTCGGCGCCGCCCGGAATCCAGGTCAGCGTCGTGCCGTCGAACCTTTCGCTCGGCCCCGGCCAGACCGCTACGTTCGACGTTACCTTCGTCTACCAGTCGGGGCCGCTCGACCTGTGGCGGTTCGGCTCGCTCACCTGGACCAGCAACGATCATTCGGTGTACAGCACGATCGCCGTAAAACCGGTATCACTGACCGCGCCGGCCGAGGTGACGAGCGTCGGCGGCACCGGCACGATCAGTTTCCCCGTCGAATTCGGCTACACAGGCAGCTACGTGCCGGGCGTTCACGGACTGCGCCTGCCGCTCGTTATCAACGGCTTCGTCGACAACGACCCGACCAAGACCTTCACGTTCCGTTCGGGTAACGGCGTCACGGCGCATCTCGTGGACGTGCCGCCGGAGCAGCTATACCTGCGGTTCTCGCTGTTCGACGCACTGACGGATGGCAACGACGACCTCGACCTGTACCTCTACTACCAGCCGGGCGTCTGCAACCCGCTGGATTTCCGCGGCACCCGGATCACCGAAAGCGGCGGACCGACCGCGGAAGAACAGGTGGACGTGTTCAGGCCGCCCGCCGGCTGTTACGGCGCGCTGGTACACGGCTTCGAAACCGACCAGGTCAGCGGCGGGCCCGGCGCGAATTACACCATGCTCGCCTGGGCATTCGGCTTCGTGGACAACCAGGGCAACATGACGGCGTCCGCGCCGCCGCTCGTCAATTCGGGCTCGACGGAGACCGTCACCGTCAACTGGGCGAACCTGTCGTCCGATACGATCTACCTCGGCGGCATTTCGCACAACACGCCGCAGGGGCTGGTTGGAGTCACCCTGATCACGATCGGCAACTAGCTCGCGAGCGCCGTTATCGGCGGGACTTTTTAGCCAGCTGCCCGCAGGGCCGGTTACGAAAACAGCCGAGCACGTGATCGTTCACGAGGCCGGTCGCCTGCATGTGCGCGTACATGATCGTGCTGCCGACGAACCGGAAACCGCGTTTCTTCAGATCCTTGCTCAGTGCATCCGACTCCGGCGACGTCGCCGGCACCTCGCTGTCTTTCCTGAACCTGTTCTGGATGGGCTCGCCGTCGACAAAGCCCCAGATGTATTTGCTGAAGCTGCCGAACTCTTCCTGCACCTCGATAAACGCCTGCGCATTGGTGACGGCGGACTCCACCTTGAGGCGATTCCTGACGATGGCCGGATTGCCGAGCAGCGATTCGATGCGCTTCTTCGTGAAGCGCGCCACCTTCTGGACGTCGAAGTCGGCGAAGGCCTTGCGATAACCGCCGCGCTTGTTGAGGATCGTCGACCAGCTCAGCCCCGCCTGCGCGCCCTCGAGCAACAGGAATTCGAACTGCACGTTGTCGTCCCGGACGGGCACGCCCCATTCCCTGTCGTGGTACTCGATGTAGTCGAGGCTGACGCCTTCCGCCCATTTGCAACGTGTGATCTTCTTTGTCATTCGCGAAATCTAGCAGGGCCGCTGCCGCCATGCAGCCGTATTTTTCCGGCCAATCGTTGATTAACTGCCCGATCAACGAAAAAGGCCCGCGCATCAGCGCGGGCCCTTCATCGTGCACTATCTACGCGGCGTTGCCGCGAAGGACTTTAGTCGTCCTTCTTGTCGCTACCGCAGGAGCCTTCGCCTTCCTTATCGCCGCCGCAGGAGCCTTCACCTTCCTTGTCGCCGCCACAGGCGCCTTCGCCCTTCTTGTCGTCGCCACAGGAACCTTCACCGCACTTGCCTTCGCCTTCCTTGTCGCCGCCGCAGGCACCTTCCTTGTCCTTGCCTTCCTTGTCGCCGCCGCAGGAGCCTTCACCGGCACCCAGCATGTAGCCGGCGCTCAGTGCCGACATCGCAAAGGGGTTGTCCACGGTGTCTGCGTTGGCAACGCCACCGAACGCGAACGAGCTGGCCAGGGCCGCACCTACAGCCAGTGCAACGGGTTTTACTACTTTCTTTTCTGCCATGATTTTCTCTCCTAGTTGTTTGCCCAGGGCCGGGCATGGTTTACCAGTGACACGGTGCGTCAGGTGCTCCAGGTCACTGAATTCATTACATTCTGCTTAATGGTGTCGAGTTTTTCATTACGCTCGCCGATGATCGCGACGCTGCCGCCGCCGACGGGCAGGATAATACCGTTGATGCTCTCGCCCTCGATCGGCACGGCATCGGTGATCGCTTCGTCCGGCAGCAACAATATCGTCACCGGACCCTGCTCTCCCTGGATGACCAGGTGCGGAATCTTCCTGCCGTTGATCACGCAGGTTTGCGCATACGTGATCAGGCCGGCATCGTGATTCATGTGCGCCAGGTTCGCGGGCACAACCTTCGCGAGCCGCCGTTCGTCAACCGGCTCATCGGTGACGCGCAGTGCGTAGGGCTCGTGATCCAGGTGAGCCACGATCTCGTCCGCGAGTGACGGATAGGTGACATTGCTGCCATACATCCGGACTCCCACGAACGCCGCCAGCACGAGCGTTGCCGCGACGGCCATCCAGACGGGTGCCGTGAACCGCCGGCGCTCCGCCAGGGAAACGACAGCCGCAGTATCGACGTCCGGCAATTCGGGCATGCGAAGCTCGGGCACGCTGATGGCCAGTGCGCGACCGATCTTCTGGTCGAGCGCACGCATCTCGCTGCGGTACGCCAGGCAGCCGGCGCAGGCAGAAACGTGAGCCTCGCCGCCGTCGTATGACGGGTCCGCTCCGATTGCCTCTCTGTAGTCTTCGCAGTTCATCAGTTTCACGATTCCGATTGCCCGAAGGCCATCTCGTTGTCCATTTCATCCTTGAGCTTCGAGCGGGCCCGGTGCAGGCGCGTCAGTACCGCGCCCTGCTTCAGTCCCATCAACTCACCAATCTCCTTCGTGCTGTAGCCCATCAGGACCTGCAGTACGAGCGGCTCGCGATAGTCGTCGTCGAGCCTGTATATCGCATCACGCATGTCGTCGAGTTCGTGGTCCGGCTCGTTGGCCAGCAACGCTTCCTGCGACGGCGTCAGGTCATCGACATCCACCGTTTCCAGGCGGCGGCGTTCGAAATACCGGGCGTTCTCCCGTCGAACGATGGTCAATAACCAGTGCCTGGCAGCCGCTTCGTCGCGCAGCGAGTCCAGCGACTTCCAGGCCCGCAGCAGTGATTCCTGGACGACATCCTGGGCGACCGTTCTGTCCCGGCTGAGCCAGGCAGCAAAGCGGTACATGTCCTGGTGGAACGTAGCCACCAATTCGTCGAATCTCCGACGCCTGGCCGTTCCGACATCACTGCTATTCATACGAGTTGACCCGCCCCGTCGCTCTTTTATTACTGTTTCTGTGGAAATCTGTGATTAAGGCGTGGAAACACTGCCTAAATACAGGGAAAATAAAGCAATCTTTTTATCATTCAGATTAGCTATGAGTACAGAAGCCCCCGGTCAGTTCCCCCGAATACGCATGCGGCGTACGCGCCGTACGCCCGCATTGCGCCGCCTGGTGGTCGAAACCGGGCTGTCCGCCAGCGACTTAATCTACCCGGTTTTCGTCCTCGACGGGGACGATCGCACCGAACAGGTGGAATCCATGCCCGGCGTCGAACGCCAGAGCATTGACCTGCTGCTCGGTACGCTCGGCGAAGCGGTCGAACTCGGCATTCCCGCCGTGGCCCTGTTTCCGGTCATCGACGCCGACAGGAAGAGTCTCGACGGTGCGGAGTGCGCCAATCCCGACGGCCTCGTCCAGCGCACCGTAAAGGCGATCAAGGAGGCCCACCCCGAGCTTGCCGTCATCACGGACGTCGCGCTGGATCCCTACACCACGCACGGCCAGGACGGCATCATCGACGATGCAGGATACGTCATGAACGACGAGACGGTCGCGATGCTGACGCGGCAGGCTCTGTCGCACGCGGAAGCCGGCGCCGACGTCGTCGCGCCGTCCGACATGATGGACGGCCGTATCGGTGCCATCCGTAACGCGCTCGAGGCCGCCGATTACCGGCACACGCTGATTCTCGCCTACGCGGCCAAGTACGCGTCCTGTTTCTACGGCCCGTTTCGCGACGCGGTCGGCTCCGCCGCCAATCTCGCGGGCGGCGACAAGTCCACCTACCAGATGGCACCGGAGAACAGCGACGAAGCGCTGCGCGAGGTTGCGCTGGATCTCGACGAGGGGGCGGATTTCGTCATGGTCAAACCGGCAATGCCGTACCTGGACATCATCCGCCGCGTTCGCGACCACCATGGCGTGCCGACCTTCGCCTACCAGGTGAGTGGCGAATACGCGATGCTCAAGGCTGCTGCCGGCAATGGCTGGCTGGACGAACGCAAGTCGGTGCTCGAGGCGCTCATGTGCATCAAACGCGCGGGAGCAAGCGCCATACTGACGTACTTCGCAATGGACGCGGCTCGCTGGCTTGGCGAGTAGGTATACTGTCGGCTGGATAACCAGCCTGGGTAATGCAGACGGTGACCGTTGACCGCTATGGTGTGATGGGCTATCCGGTTGCTCACAGCCGGTCGCCCGTGATCCACCGGCTTTTCGCACAGCAGACCGGGCAGGAGCTGCGTTACGAGCTGTTGCGCGTGGCGCCCGAAAAGCTCGAGGAAGCCGTGCGCCAGTTCCAGCGCACGGGCGGCATGGGACTGAACATCACCGTTCCCCACAAGCGCGCCGTCTTCCGGCTCGTGGATCACCTCAGCGAGCGCGCCAGTGCGGCGGGCGCCGTCAATACGCTGACGTTCCGCAACAACGAGATTTACGGCGACAATACCGACGGCATCGGCCTGTTGCGCGACCTCGTGGTCAATCTTGGTCTGAACCTGGAGCGCGCCAACATCCTCGTCCTCGGCGCGGGCGGCGCGACGCGCGGCATCGTCGGCCCGCTCCTGGAGATGCAGCCGCGGAGTTTATGCATCGCCAACCGTACCCTCGAGCGCGCGCAGGATCTCGTCGAACGGTTCGCCAGCCGTGGTTCGGTAAGTGCCTCCGGTTTCGACACGATTCCGGTATCCGAGCCCTACGACCTCGTTATCAACGCAACGTCGGCGATCCACGGCGGCGAAATGCCGCCATACCCGGAAGCCGCCATTTCACCGATCACGTTCTGCTACGACCTGTCCTACAGCCTGCACCCGACGCCGTTCTGCGCCTGGGCGCTCGAACACGGTGCCGCCAATGCCGTCATGGGATGGGGAATGCTCGTCGAGCAGGCCGCCGAGTCGTTTCATATCTGGCGCGGTGTGCGCCCCGATACCAAGCCCGTGCGGAAGCAGATCTCGATCACCGCATAGTCACGAATTCTTCGGCACTCGTCGGATGGATGGCGACGGTGTCGTCGAAATCCTTCTTCGTCGCGCCCATCCGGATCGCGACCGCAAAACCCTGCATCATCTCGTCGGCCCCGTCGCCGATGACGTGGCACCCGACGATACGCTCGTCGTCCCCTGCCGTTATGAGCTTCATCACCGAGGGCTGCTTCTTCTCGCCAAGCGCGTAGTACATGGCAGTGAAGCGCGCCAGGTAGACCTTCACCGCGTCGCCGTACTCGGCCCTGGCCTCCGCCTCCGTCATGCCTATGGTGCCCATCGGTGGATGACTGAAGATGACGGTCGGAACCAGCCGGTAGTCCAGGTGGCGGCCTTCCATCTTGCCGTAGATTCGATCGGCGAGGCGCCGTCCCGCGGCGATCGCCACGGGCGTGAGCGCCTGCGCGCCCGTGACGTCACCGAGCGCGAAGATATGGTCGACGTTCGTCGCCTGGAATTTGTCGACCGGGATGAACCCCTGCGCGTCGGTCTTCACGCCGGCCGCGTCGAGCGCCAGCGTGTCGCTGTTCGGCTCGCGGCCAATGGCCCAGAGCAGGCAGTCGACGGGACCGAAGCGGCGCCCGTCCTCGCTGGTCATGACGAGGCCGTCGTCCCGCTTTTCGACACTCGCGGGAATGACGCGGGTATCGAAGCGAATGCCGCTGTTCTGCATCGCCAGCATGACCTCTTCGCCCAGCATCGTGTCGAAGCTCCTGACGATGCCCTCCTTGCGTACGACGATGTTCACCTCGCTGCCGAGGGCGTTGAACACGCCGCCGAGTTCAACGGCGATGTAACCGCTGCCCGCGATGAGGACGCTCTGCGGCCGCTCCTCGAGCGTGAAGAAGCCGTCCGAAACAATGCCGTGACCGGCGCCGGGGATGTCGGGCACCATCGGCCGGCCACCCGTGGCGATTGCAATTCGGTCCGCGCGGTAGTGCTCGTCGCCGACGGCGAGCGTGTGCGGGTCCACGAAGTGGGCGGCTCCCTGGATGTACTCGACACCGCGCCGGTCGAGGTTCTTCTCGTAAATACCATTGAGGCGTGTGACATAGGCGTCGCGCCGCGCCTTCAGCGAAGCCCAGTCGTGCCCGCTTACGTCGATGCCGAAACCGTAGTCGGCGGCATGCTCGAGATGATGCTGCATCTCGGCGGCGTACCACATGACTTTCTTGGGTACGCAGCCGACATTGACACAGGTGCCACCCAGCGGCCCGTACTCGATTACGCCCGCGCGCGCGCCGTATTCCGCGGCACGTTGCGCGTGCGCAAGCCCGCCGCTGCCGCCGCCGATTACCAACAGATCGTATTCCTCAGCCAAATCCTTACTCCTTCCGGTGCCGTGCTAACATCCTGCGCGGAGAAGGATATCAGCAACGTCAATGAGCAACCCACTTCTGGATATTTCGTCACTGCCGCGCTTTGCGGAGATTGCGCCAGAGCACGTGCTGCCGGCGCTCGAGCACCTCATCTCCGCTCACCGCAGCAAGCTCGGCGAGCTGCTGGACGATGCCACCAATCCCGACTTCGATTCGCTCGTGCTGCCCCTCGAGGAGATGGAACACGAGCTGTCGCGCGTCTGGTCGCCGGTCAGCCACCTGCAGGGCGTGCTCGGCTCACCCGCGTGGCGGGAAGTCTATAACGCCGCGCTGCCGATACTGACCGAGTACGGCACCGAATTGTCACAGAACGCCCGGCTGCAACAGGCGTATGCCCGGGTGGACAGCCGCCTGCCCGCAGACACCAACGAGGCACGCCGGAACACCGTCGCCCATGCCCTGCGGGATTTCCGCCTGGCGGGCGTGGATCTTCCCGACCAGCAGAAGAAGCGCTTCCGGGAAATCATGCAGTCGCTTGCCGCGATACAGGCCGATTTCGACCACAACATCCAGGACGCCTCGGACGCCTGGGCGCTGCCGGTCGACGATGCCGCCGAACTCGAGGGGCTGTCGCCGCAGGTGCAGAAGCGCGCCGCCGCGGAGGCTTCGAAGCGGGGCCGTGACGGCTGGCTGCTGACCCTCGATTTCCCGACCTATCACGCCGTCATGACGCACGCCGAGAACCGCGGCCTGCGCGAGACCTTCTACCACGGCTGGGTAACCCGCGCGTCGGACCAGGGCGCGAACGACGAGTGGGACAACAGCGACAACATCGACAAGATACTGGCGCTGCGCCACGAGGCGGCGAAACTCGTCGGTTTCGACAGCTACGCGAATTATTCGCTCGCCACCAAGATGGCAGAGTCGTCCGAACAGGTCATCGGCTTCCTGCGCGACCTCGCGGTACGTTCGCGGCCGGCGGCCGAAGCCGAACTGGCGGAATTGCGCGAGTTTGCGGGCATGACCGTGGAGCCCTGGGACCTCTCCTTTTTGCTCGAGAAGCTCAAGCAGCAGAAGTTTTCCATCTCGAACGAGGTCCTGCGGCAGTATTTTCCGGCCGACACCGTGATGAGCGGTCTCTTCGAACTCGCCAGCCGGCTCTATGGCGTCAGTTTTTTGCGCGATCCCGATGTCATGACGTGGCAC
>Ga0316196_10000371_pt1 | contig 17063 bp, 13 predicted proteins | sample Eddsed2cm_MG_FD_204938 | JGI IMG/M metagenome (GOLD analysis project Ga0316196, IMG submission 204938) | Coastal sediment microbial communities from Maine, United States - Eddy sediment 2 cm | ecosystem: Environmental > Aquatic > Marine > Coastal > Sediment | place: USA: Maine | collected... | reverse complement strand
AACTTCGCATCGCGAAACCATTCAACATCGGTGACTACTTCTTCCGCGGAGGCCTGTTCAGAGGCCTCGCAAGCGCTCAGGAATGAAATTGCCGCTACAAATACCGCGACGAGCACCGCATGGAAAAGCCTGCGTATCATTCACCATCTCCTTTCTTGTTGGCACGAAGCGAGGATAGTGCTGCCGGATCGGGGTACTCCGGAAATGCCCCCCGAAGCGTCTCGATTTCCTGTCGCAACTCTTGGACAATCTCCGGATAATCAGCGGAAACGTCATTTCTCTCGTACCAGTCGTCACCGACACGGTACAACTCTGCCTTGCCCAGTTGGTCGTTGACGAGCAGCTTCCAGTCGTCTTTCTGGTAAGCCACATGCGGCCAGTAGTGCGACTCTGCGAGCGTGTTTTCCTCGCCCGGGGGCCAGACCCAGTATATCGGCCGCTCACGGTCGAACGATTCACCCTTGAACGCGGCGAGCACATTTTCGCCGTCCCCTTCGTACCCGGCCGGCAAATCGGCGCCGGCAATCGACGCCAGGGTCGGCAGTATGTCGACTGCTGTCATAACCGAGGTCCTGTCAACCTCTCCTTCCGCAACGATACCGGGCCAGCGCACAATGAACGGCACTCGAACGCCGCCGGCAAACAGGGATCGCTTCTTGCCCTTCATGCCCGCAGCCGAACCGACGGAGTAGTAACGACCGAATCCGGGTCCGGTGGACAGGTCGTCCATGAACTTCGTTTCATTTGGCGACTCCGGCCCGTTATCGGAACTGAATACCACGACCGTATCGTTGGTGAGGTCCAGTTCATCGAGAACCGACAGGATCTTGCCGACATCCCTGTCGCCCGCGGCCACGATAGCGGCATACACGAGTTCGGCATCGTCGAGCCCGTCAAACTCCTTCATGAGTGCGGGCTCCGGGTAATGCGGCGTATGCGTCTCGTGAATCCAGACGTTGACGAAGAAAGGCTGGTCCTTGTGTCGGCGGATAAAATCGATCGTGCGATCCGCAGTATCTGCCGCAGGCATGTCCTTGCCCGGAATATTGAAAGCTCCGTACTCGTCGTAGCCGTATTTGTCGGGGAGCGGCGCGTCGTCGATCCAGTCGTTGGTCAGGTGCCATTTGCCGAAATGACCGGTCGCGTAACCCGCATTCCGGAGTATGCGCGGTAACATCGGCGCATCCGGATTAAGCCAGTCCGGCATGTTGGCCTTTTGATGATGCTCAATCGACGCGAAATGCTGATCGACGCGGTAGCGCTCGGGAAAATGGCCGGTCATGAGCGCCGCGCGGCTCGGCGAGCAGACAGGGCTGTTGACCGTGAACTGGTAGAAATCCGTCCCTTGGGCAACAAGGCTGTCGAGGCTCGGTGTCCTGGCTATGTCGCTACCGTGCGCGCCCAGATCGCCCCAGCCCCAGTCGTCTGCGAATATGAAGACGATATTGGGCTGCGTGTCACGTGCGCTGCACGCCGTTGCGCATCCAAGCAGAACGGCGATCATCAGTAGTCGAATAAGGGTCATCGGTATCCTCAAAAAAAAGGCCGTACTACAGAACTTAACGTAGTGCGGCCGGATCGTGTTACTCCCGCAGCCAACCGGGCAAGGTTATGGCCGCTAGGTGACGAGACAACAACTGTCAGAACTCGTAGGTCGCTGCCAGCGAATAGGTCCGCCCGCGTTCGAACAAGTTGAGGAATGTCGACTTGTTACCGATGAAATCACGGCTCAATTCGTTGGTCAGGTTCGTTCCATTGAATGCCAGCGTCAGGTTCTCGAGGACCCGTACACGCAGGTTCAAGTCGACGCGCCCCTGTCCTTCCGTGAATATTGCGTCCGGCGTCTGTGCGCCCGCACCTGCAAGCGAGCGGAAAAAGTCGCCGCGGTATACGTATGCAGCGCGCGCGCTGAACCGGTCATTCTCCCAGAACCCGATCACATTGTAGTTGTCCTGGGAGGCGCCCGGGAAGCCGAAGCCGGCGTCGCCCACGTCCTTGTCGAATTTGCTGTCGACATAGGTGTAGTTGGCCTGCAGGCCGAACCCGTTATCAAACGGCATATAGAATCCAATTTCGGCGCCGGAGATCGTTCCATCGGAGTAGTTGACTGGCTGCGTCGTATTGAAAGTGCCAGCAACGCCGGGGATCGTCGTGTCATCGACCTGCTGCGAAATAATGAAATCACTGACGTCCTTGTGGAACAGGCTGAATATCACCGAACCACCTTGCTCGGTATAGTACTCGAGCGTCAGGTCGACATTCGTCGACGTGATGGGGTTAAGCGCTGCATTACCGAGCGTCGCCCGTCCGTTATCGCCTGGGGCGGGATCGTCTGGCAACGAGATAACATTGACGATCGGCGCCTGTTCTTCGAACTCGGGCCGCGTCAGTGTTTTCGCTGCTGCAAAACGAATCGCTACTGAGTCTGTTGCCTGCAATCTCAGGTTCATGCTCGGCAGGTACTCCCAATAATCCTCCGAGACGCGGACCGGCACGGGATCGCCAACAGCACCGTATGCAAACGCGTCGGAATCGATCCCGACATTGACGGCCCTGATACCGAAGTTGCCAGAAAGATCCTTGCCGCCAACTTCGGAGTCGATATCGAGCTCGGCGAAAAATGACAGATTGGACTCTTCCGTCTGGTATGACGCGCGGATATCAGTCCCCAAGCCATCGTCACCAAAGCCACGCGTCAGAATGCGCGGATCCAGCTCGACGATGGCTGCGTAGTCGACTGTTAGCCACCGGTCGGGCGCTACATTGCCTTCGCTAAGGAAGGTGTCGCCAAACGGTTCGGTGCTCAGGGATGCGGCCGCAACGTCGGCAGGATTAAGACCTGCCTGCTGAGGCGTGAAGAAAACGTTATTGGAAAATTTCTTGTCGACATTGGATACGTCGTAGTGAACCCCGAACTGCAGAGCCGGGAATTTGCCGTCACCCAGATCCAGATTGAAAGCCAGTGTCGTACCGACATTGTCCGCCTCGACGCCGATCTGGCGCACGGCCGATCGCAAGTAGGTGTAGCCAGAGGCATCCAGGTACTCGGGTCCCAAGGTTATCAGTGGAGAGCCCGAGCTCGTGTCGTAAATAACGTCTGCGCGTCCGTTCGCTGCTGCCAGCAGGCGGCGATTGATCGACTGTACCAACAATTGATCATAGGCAACATCACTGTAGTACAAATCAAAATTCACACCCAGGCGATCCGAAGCCACCCAATCGATATTCACTCCGCCAACGGTATTTTCGGTTTTATTGTTGTAGATCAGGGCAGCCGAGGATGGCACGATTGCCCCTCCCCCGGTCAGCCCGGAAAAGTCGGCTCGCTGAATCACATTGTTTGAATCTATATCGATGCTGTCGGCAGCAAAGACGCCGCCGAAAGCATTGTTCAAGCTGATCTGGCCACGTTGCCGGGTCGAAGCGAGATCGAACTTCGAATAGGCCACGTCCAGCACGACATTGATCTCGTCGTCTGGCTGGAATTGCAACGCCGCAGCAACGGCGCTGCGGCCACGATCTTCGCGAATCGGATTGTAAGTTGCGGCGGTCGGGTTGCGTACGTCGGTTAGGGTCCGATCGGCTACGCCGTCACCGTCATCATCGATGTTAATACTGCGCAGGCGTGAGTTGACTCTTGCCTGGTCGCGCGCCGTATCCGCCGACCCTTCAACGATCGCGATATAGCCACCGATCGTACTATCATCGTTGCGGCCGCCGATAATCGCGTTACCGCGATAGCCGCTGTCATCTGAAACGTCCTGCCGCTCCATTTGCAGCGAGACAGACCCGAAGAGGTTATCGTCCCGCAGTTGCGGGATATCAAGCGGACGAAGTGTTTGCAGGTCAACCTGACCTGCAATACCACTCTCCGGCCGAGAGGCCGTCTGCGCCTTGGCTACCTGCACGCCACCGAGAACGTTTGGTGGAAACACGTCGAGGTTTGCGCTTCTGAGGTTCGAGCCCTCGGTACCCGCCGAGAGAAGTACACGGCCGTTGATCGTAGTATTGACGAACTGCGGACCCATACCTCGAATCGAGGCACGGTCACCCGCAGTTCCGTCATCGTTAAATTCGATCTGCACGCCAGGAATGCGCGCGATGGCGCCGGCGATGCTGTCGTCTGCAAACTGGCCAATTTCGATCGAGGTAATCGCGTCTACGACAGTGTCAGCATCGCGCTTGATTGCCTGCGCACTATCGATACTGGACTTGTAGCCGCGAACTACGATCTCCTCAAGTTCCTCGTTTTGCGCTGCAGCGGGCTGCGAAAGTGCCATCACCAACATTGTTACTGCAATGATCGGACCCGACCTGGAAATTCTCTTGTGATTCATTGATGCCCCCTTGTAATACTCGGCAGAGTACTGGTCGCCGGTCAATAACTCATGCCGGTCGCCTCGACACAAATACAAACTCATTGCATATGTGCAATGAGTTAAGGTTGGCACAGGAAGTGTAAATATGCAAGAGCCTTTCACAGCTGAAACTGTTCGACAGGCTACCGGGATCCCAAAGCTGGTTCGATCCCCGTATCGCCGGCGCAGAAAAGAGCTACTGAACGTGGCCTAGGGCCGTCGAAATCCTGCGAGCGGCGTTGGCGGCGAGTTCGCTCGCTTCGGCGAGAGATACAGTGTTGGAAGCGTCCAGGTAAGCGACAAAAGGAATCACGAGCACCGCCGTTATTTGCCCGAAGTGATCAAATATCGGATACCCGACATCCTGAACGCCCTGCACCTGCGCGCTCGTGATTTGCTCATACCCCTGTTTTCGAACCCGCTTTACCAGTTTGTCGACTTCGCCTGCGGCAGGCTTGCGTTGGTGCTTTGGAATATGGTCGAGCATCACAGCACGTTGCTCTTCCTCCGCGAACGCGAGTAATACGTGTCCCGAACAGGTGTCAAGCAATGGCGCTTCTGCGCCGAGACGTACGCTGAATATCCGGTCGGTCGGGGCATCCTGCTGTCCGACAACGTGACCCCGGCCATCATAAAGGATGACAATGTGACAGGACTGGTTTGTCTCCTGCGCCAGGCTTTTCATGACCGGAACGGCGGCGGCCGACAGGCGTGCAACTGGAGTGAACTTGTGCGAAAGCGCGAACATCTTCAGCGTCAGCACATATGCGTCCGAATCCTCACGCACCTGGATGTACTCTCGCTGTTCAAGGACGGCCATCATCCGAAACACCTCCCCAACGGACCGCCCGAGTTTCTTTGCCAGTTCGCTGATATTCAGCCCCCGCTCTTCTTCGGCCAGACACTCCAGGATATCCAGGCCTTTTTCGAGCGCGGGCGCCGTGTACTGCTTGCGCCGACTATGCGCAGCCCTGCCGGTTTTCTGTTTTTCTGCACTCATGAGTCGTCCTTCCTAGCAGATCGTTCCATGGTCCCGCAGGCATATCCGTCCGGCAGTCTCAATTGACATGTTTTCATTTATACAATACCTTTGCATATATAGATAGATATTTAGGGCCCTGCCTTGTCGAACAAAGTCACAAGATTGTCAGCCACAGACGTCCGGTTTCCAACATCCGAACAACTGGACGGATCGGACGCCACCAATAAGGATCCGGATTATTCAGCCACGTACATCGTGCTGGAAACTGAGCAGGGTAATCAAGGCTTTAGCCTGATTTTTACAATAGGCAGGGGCAACGATATCTGTTGCCAGGCTGTCGAAAGCATGCGCCACCTTGTGATCGGCCAAGACCTCGACAATATCAAGGCCAACATGGGCGCTTTTTACAACCAGTTGCGCTCGGACAGCCAAATCCGCTGGCTCGGACCGGAGAAAGGCGTAATGCACATGGCGGCGGGTGGTATCGCCAACGCAGTATGGGACATGTGGGCACGATCCGAAGGTCGGCCGCTCTGGCGCCTTTTGTGCGATATGTCTCCGGAAGAGTTTGTCAATTGTGTGGATCTTCGATATGTCGATGACGTTCTTACGCGAGATGAAGCGTTAGCGATTGTGCGAAAGAACGTCGCGACACGCGACGAGCGGATCGAGTACCTGGAGCAACACGGGTACCCCGCCTACACCACATCGGCCGGCTGGCTTGGTTACAGCGACGAAAAGCTTGAGAGACTCTGCAAAGAGGCTGTTGACGAAGGGTTTTCGCACATCAAGCTCAAGGTCGGGGAAAATATCGAGGATGATATTCGTCGCTGTCGTATTGCGCGGGAGGCCATTGGCGAAAACGTGAAACTTATGGTTGATGCCAACCAGGCCTGGGAGGTCAACCAAGCGATCGAGTGGATGCGGAAACTCGCGCCGTTTAATCTCTGGTTCATCGAGGAACCAACCAGTCCCGACGACGTCATGGGGCACAAGAAAATTCGCGAGAACATCAACGGTATCCAGGTGGCGACGGGCGAGCATTGTCAGAACCGGATTCTGTTCAAGCAGTTCATCGCAAATGATGCCATCGACATCGTGCAAATCGATGCCTGTCGGTTGGCTGGCCTGAACGAGATCCTCACCGTGTACCTGATTGCAATGAAATTTGGCAAGCCGGTTTGCCCGCACGCAGGCGGCGTCGGCCTCTGCGAATACGTTCAGCACATGTCGATGATTGACTACGTCATGATCTCGGCCGACATCGGCGAACGCGTCATAGAATACGTCGATCACCTGCACGAACATTTCGAAGACCCAGTGCGGATAGCCGGCGGCGCATATCAGGTTCCGACTCAGCAAGGGTTCAGCGTTAGAATGCTCGAAGATTCGATCGATCAGTATCGCTACCCGGATGGCTCGGAGTGGCGCCTGCGACTTGACGCAAAGAAGGTGGCTGCGAGCAACGAATGAATGAATTCCCAACCCGCCGCGTCGGCAGGACGAGGCTCGAGGTCACCGAGCTGGGTTTTGGTGCGGCGTCGCTCGGCAATCTCTTTCACGAAGTTTCTGAGGAAGACGCCGCCGCAACGGTCGATGCGGCGATCGCGGCCGGGCTGCGCTATTTCGATACAGCCCCTCACTATGGCCAGGGGCTGAGTGAACGCCGTCTTGGTGACGCGCTGCGGCCACTTAAGGGCCAGGACTACGTACTGTCGACCAAGGTTGGGCGTCTTTTGCGGCCCGCCGGATACGCAGACAAACGGCATGATTTCATCTCGCCGATGCCCTTCGACATTTACTACGACTACAGTTATGACGGCATTATGCGGTCATTCGAGGACAGCCTGCAGAGACTCGGGCTGGATCACATCAACATCCTGTACGTTCATGATATTGGCGTCGCTACCCATGGCGATGCTAATGACAAACACCTCCGTGATCTGGAAAATGGCGGCTATAAGGCGCTCGCTGAGTTGCGATCGGCAGGCCTGGTCAGTGCAATCGGGCTCGGCGTCAATGAGTGGGAGATCTGCGAAGTCGCGCTCGATCACGGTGACTACGACTGCTTCCTGCTTGCAGGCCGCTACACGCTACTCGAGCAACAAGCCCTTGCGAGCTTCATACCAAAATGTGTCGAAAGGGGTTCGACGCTGATCATCGGCGGCGCCTATAACTCAGGAATCCTGGCGACGGGCACGGGCCGAGACGGGACGCTCTGGTACAACTACGCCCCAGCGCCGGAAGACATCATTGCTCGCGTGGAGAAGATCGAGACCGTTTGCGACGATCACAATGTCACGCTGGCCGCCGCAGCGCTGCAATTTCCGCTCGCTCATGACGTCGTATCGAGCGTCATCCCCGGGCTAGGCAATCCAAAACGTATCGCACAGACGCTTGCCCTTTACGGCGAGAAAATCCCTGCCGAGTTCTGGTCCGATCTCAAATCGGCCGGACTTATTATGAACGACGCACCGACCCCATGAGCTAAGCCTTGTGGACGTAGTGCGAACGATAGCCGTAGATCACGATAACAACGAAGCACAGCAACGGTAACAGGAACGAGGTCTTGACTGACGGGATGCTGCCGATGATTGGCCCCGCGTCGATCATCCTGCCCTGTAACGGTGGCATCAGCGCACCGCCAACGATCGCCATGACCAGGCCGGCCGAAGCGAGACTCGCGTCGTCGCCCATGCCCTTGAGTGCTATGCCGTATATCGTGGGGAACATCAGTGACATGCAGGCTGAGATGCCTATCAGCGAATATAGGCCAGCATAACCCGCAAGGAATATAGTGCCCGTTGTCAGCGCGATCCCGCCCGCCGCCAAAAACATGAGCAGCGCCCCGGGTCGAATGTAGCCGAGCAGGAAAGTACAAATGAATCGACTTGAAAGAAAGATCACCATCGCAATTATGTTGTAGTTTTGGGCCTCTGCCGCGCTCAGTCCCAAGGTCGTCATGCCGTAATGGATGACAAAGGTCCAGACCATGATTTGTGCGCCGACGTAAAAAGCTTGGGCGACCACGCCTTCGAGATAGCAGTTGTTTTTGGCAAGCCGGGCGATCGTCCGAGTAAATTCGCTCATCGTCAGAGGGTGATCGTGCGACATCGTCTTTGGCAACTTGCTAAATAAGTAGACGAAAAACAAAATCGTTACGATGACTGCAATCGTGACGTATGGTCCCCGGACTGTAACCAGATCGGCCGCCTGCATAGCCTGATGCGCAACAGGATCTAATACTGCAAAGTCGCTCAACGCCTGCGTCAGCTGCCCATCGACGACTGAGGGCAACATGTTTTCGAATTCAGGGTGTGCCGCTCGTTGCTCATTGCGAAATGCTTCGACCTGCAGATTGCTCAGGATCAGGTTTGACGCGACGAACATGCCAGTCAGCGAACCCAAGGGGTTGAAAGCCTGTGCGAAGTTGAGCCTCCGTGTCGCAGTCGCGGGATGTCCCATCGAGAGTATGTAAGGATTTGCCGTTACTTCAAGGAGAGCCAGGCCGCAAGTCAGAACGCACAGGGCGGCGAGAAAATAATAAAACTCGGCATAAATACTCGCCGGGATAAAAAGCGTGGCGCCAATCGCGTAAAGGGCGAGCCCAAGCAGAATTCCCGACTTGTACGAGTAGCTGCGAATGAAAATTGCTGCGGGCAGCGCCATGATTCCGTAACCGAGATAAAAGGCGAATTGCACGAGGCTGCTCTCAGCATTGGAAATCAGGAAAATGTCCTTGAACGCTTTCACCAACGGGTTGGTGACGTCGTTCGCAAATCCCCACAATGGGAACAGCATTGCGACAAGAACGAACGGGAACAACATGTCCCGGGTGAGGATTTGCGGTTTATCAGTGCTCATTGTCCCTTTGGCCTTTTCTAGCAGCTCGCTTGCACGTTAACATATTTTGATATATACAATGCTTCTTTATCTACGAAATTTTATATTTTTGTGAGAACGTGCGCCAACTGCCTTTAATTCTGCTGTTGATAGTCGCCGCCGGATGCGCGTCAGGAGTCGTGGACTTGCCCGAAGGGCGACAAGCCGACGAGCTGCTCGTTTACAGAACGGCAGGCGAACGGGTCCTGAAGCTCCACATGTTTCGGCCTGCTGCGACGAATCAGGCGTCGCCGTCGCCAGCCATTTTGTTCTTTTTCGGAGGCGGCTGGAATGGCGGCTCGCCGACGCAGTTCTACCCGCAATCCGAGTACTTTGCCAAGCTCGGTGTAGTCGCAATTTGCGTTGAGTACCGAACCTACACGTCCGATGCAACGCCGCCGATTGTTGCACTCCTGGACGCCAAGGCGGCCATGCGATACGTGCGCTCGCATGCCGAAGATCTGAAGATCGATCCGAAAAGAATCGTAGCGAGCGGTGCGTCTGCAGGCGGGCAACTAGCTGCAGCTCTCGCCGTCGCTCACCGCATTGAAGACTGGGATGTTGACCTGTCAATCAGTACGCGGCCCGATGCCCTCATTTTGTACAACGCTGTCATAGACAACAGTCCGGAAGGCTTTGCAAACAGTCGTGTGGAACCTTACTGGGAGGCGTTTTCGCCACTCCATAACATCGGCAATAATCATCCGCCCGCTATTTTTTTCCTGGGCACGGATGACCAGCACATACCGGTCAGAATGGCCGAGGCCTACAAGGACGCCGTCGAAGCTAACGGATCGAGGATGGATCTGCACCTTTACGAGGGAGCAAGCCATGGCTTCTTCAACAAATTCCGATCGCTGCCCTATTACGAAGATACGACGAGAAAAGCCCATGCTTTTCTTTACGAACTGGGCTTCGTTGCCGTAGCTCCACCGCAACAGTTGATGCCGTGAACAACATCATCGACAGCCATCAACATTTCTGGGACACGGCGCGAGGCGACTATGGCTGGTTGTCGCCTGAACTCGGCGTGTTATATGACGACTTCGCGCCTGACAACCTGGCACCAATACTAGCTGAGGCCGGTATCGAGAAAACTGTCCTGGTGCAGGCAGCTCCGACACTGGATGAGACTCACTACTTGTTGTCTCTGGCCGACCAGTACAGGTTTATTGCCGGTGTGGTCGGTTGGGTCGACATGGCATCGCCGACTGCGGCGAGCGACATCGCCACGCTCGCAAAACATCCTAAACTCAAAGGAATACGGCCGATGATCCAGGATATTCCGGACCCCGACTGGATGATTCAGCCTGCTGTCGCTCCCGCCTATGAGGCGCTTCTCAAATCCGGGCTGCGATTTGACGCACTGGTCCACACGAAGCACCTGGAGAACCTCTTGACGGTGATGCACCGATACCCGGAGTTGCCGGTGGTTATCGACCATGCGGCCAAACCGGATATCGCATCTGGCCAAACCAGTGAATGGGCGGAACGCATTGCCGCAATTGCCGAGAACACAAATGCATTTTGCAAGCTGTCAGGACTGGTGACCGAAGCCGGCGAGTCGGTAGGCAGCAGCGATATCCAGCCGTACTTCCAGCATATCTTTGAGTGTTTTGGCGCCCGACGCCTGATGTGGGGTAGCGACTGGCCTGTAGCGAAGCTCCGCATGGAGTACGCGGACTGGCTAAGCATGACGCAGGAGCTCTTGATTGCAGTTCCCGGCGAAGATCGCGACCAGATTCTTGCAGGCACCGCCGCAAGATTCTATGGGCTCGGCCAGGCGTAACCTGAACGGAGACAGTAATGAGTCAAGGGAAATCGACAGCGATGGCAGACAAGACAGCCCTCGTTACCGGCGGCGGCAGCGGGATTGGACGGAGCATTTGCCTGCGACTTGCAGGCGAAGGCGCCCGCGTACTTGCACTTGATCTGAATCTGGAAGCAGCGCAGCGAACGAGGGATCTTATTCAGGAAAGCAATGGCATCGCTTCCGCTTACGCCTGCGATGTGTCCGATCACCAGCAGGTCACTGAGGTTGTTCGAGACATCGTTGCTGAAACAGACGTTGACATTCTGGTCAACAATGCCGGGATACCACATATCGGCAATGTCGAACATACGAGCGAGGCAGATCTTGATCGACTTTACGGCGTCAATATCAAGGGCGTCTACAACTTGCTCGCGGCGGTAATCCCGTCGATGAAAAGTCGCCGATCTGGATTGATCATTAATCTTTCATCCATCGCCGCGACACGCGGTCTGACGGATCGGTTTGCCTATTCAATGACCAAAGGCGCGGTGCGGGCAATGACATATTCGATCGCAAAGGATTACATCGACTTCGGCATTCGATGCAACTGCATCTCTCCCGCCCGTGTTCACACGCCATTTGTCGACAAGTTTCTCGCCGAGAATTATCCCGACAACCGGGACGAAATGTTCGCACGGTTATCGAACAGCCAGCCGATTGGACGCATGGGCACTGCAGACGAAGTAGCGGGCCTGGTTGCATACCTGTGTTCCGATGACGCCTCGTTCATAACGGGTACTGACATTCCCATCGACGGCGGATTCCTCACCCTTAACACCTGATACGGATTACTGCGATGAGATTACTGCGTTACGGCGAACCAGGTCACGAACGACCAGGAGTAATGGACGAAGACGGACACATACGAAGCCTTCATGGCATTGTCGACGATATCGATGGCAACGCACTGTCGTCAGGCGCGCTGGCATCGCTGGACTTTGCTCGGCTGCCATTGGTCGACGGCGCGCCGCGTCTCGGTCCCTGCGTTGCCAACGTCGGCAAGTTCATTTGTATCGGACTCAACTATGCCGATCATGCGGCGGAATCCGGGATGCCTATCCCATCCGAGCCGGAGGTGTTCACGAAGGCAACGAGCGCCATATCAGGGCCCTATGATGACGTGGTCCAACCACGTAACAGCAACAAACTCGACTGGGAAGTCGAACTTGCCATCGTTATCGGCAAGGACGCCTTGTACGTTAGCGAAGCGCAAGCGGCTAATCATATCGCCGGTTACTGTGTCTGTAATGATATCTCCGAGCGACAATTTCAGCTCGAGAGAGGCAGTCAGTGGGATAAGGGCAAGGGCTGCGACACATTTGGACCCATCGGCCCTTGGCTCGTGACGCCCGATGAAATCGAGGATCCCCTCAATCTGGCTATGTGGCTGGAGGTGAACGGACACCGTTATCAAGACGGCAATACCAAGACCATGATTTTCAAGCCAGCCTTCATTGTGAGTTACCTCAGCCAGTTCATGAGTCTGCAGCCCGGTGACGTTATCTCGACCGGCACCCCGCCCGGTGTCGGGCTCGGCCTGAAACCTCCGACTTACCTGAACCCCGGCGACGTCATGGAGCTTGGTATCGAGGGCCTCGGTACGCAGCGACAGGTCGTCGTGGCCGCAAAATGACATGAGAGCTGCTTCCGTATATGACTATCGGCGACTTGCGAAGAAGCGAGTACCGCATTTCCTGTTTGAGTACCTCGACGGTGGCTCATATGCAGAGATCACCAAGAACCGCAATCGCACGGACCTTGAGTCGCTTGCGCTGAGACAACGAGTACTGCGCGACGTCTCCTCTATCGACACGTCAGTACAGCTGTTTGGGCAGAACTACGAGATGCCGGTCGGATTGGCGCCCGTCGGACTCGCAGGTATGTACGCGCGACGTGGCGAGCTGCAGGCGGTCCGGGCTGCCGAGGCTGCTGGTGTGCCTTTTGCATTGTCGACCGTCGGTGTGTGTACGATAGCTGAAGTTGCTGATGCAGCGTCACGCCCGTTCTGGTTCCAGCTCTACATGATCCGCGACCGTGCCTTCATGCGCGACATGTTGGCTCTGGCAAGTGAGTCTGAATGCTCCGCCCTCATATTCACCGTCGACATGCCCGTCCCGGGATCGCGGTATCGCGATTACCGGTCCGGACTCGCCGGTGAAAGCTGGCTATCGGGCAACATCAAGCGCCTCTCGCAGGCAGCGCTGCGGCCACGCTGGGCATGGGATGTAGGACTTCTTGGCCGTCCGCACCAACTCGGGAACGTCGCGCCTGTACTTGGCAAGAAAAGCGGCCTCGAAGATTTCATGGCCTGGATGCAGAACAACTTCGACCCGTCGGTTTCTTGGAAGGATCTCGAGTTCGTACGCAAGCACTGGGACGGACCGATCATCATCAAAGGCATACTCGACCCGGATGACGCGCGCGAAGCAGTCGCTGCCGGCATTGATGGCATCATCGTCTCAAACCACGGTGGTCGACAGCTCGATGGTGTAATGTCATCGGTGAACGCGCTTCCGAATATCGCGGATGCCGTTGGCGATAAACTAACGATCCTCGCGGATGGGGGCGTTTATTCCGGCCTGGACGTCGTCCGTATGCTTGCCCTGGGTGCGCATTCCGTTCTGCTCGGTAGAAGTTGGGTCTATGCACTGGCCGCGTGCGGACAAGCAGGAATCGAGCATGTTCTCGAGCTGATCCGTAAGGAGATGCATGTGGCGATGGCTTTGACGGGCTGCCGAGTCATCGCCGACATCGATCGCCGAGTACTCGTAGAGTAGCGCCACAGAATAACGGTGGTGGGCCATGAAGACACTTTTGCACGGAAGGTAAGTGTTCAGGCCCAAAGTCCAAAAAAGAGCCAACTGGACCAGAAATCCGGGGCTAGGTCACCCGCCGGTCGCGGCTGGTCTGCGCAAGGATAGGTGTGGCATCGGCGTTCTCATGTTCTTGAGCGACAAGACGATGACGTCGATAGGGAGCTTGAATTGTTCTCCGCATCGACGAGGTGTCCAGAGGACTCGGAGAAAGCTACCAGCCCCCCCCCCTTACCGATGCCACTCTCGCTCAGCTTGGCGTTGATTCGGCGAGAGTCTTGGGCACTGCCGGAATGGAATTTCGGCAGGCCAATCAATCATGGTCGGTGCGGAAAGGAGTCACGGGAAGCCCGTTTTTCGAATACAGGTTGCAGATCGGGTTATTGGCCCAGGCATAGCGGACGGCTGTAATTTCAATGTCCGGGGCAACTTCAATCAGGACGGAATGATCCTGGTAGACCTTCCCTTCGGTGACCAGCCATTTCCCGTCTGCTCGACGAACGACAAATCCTTTCACTGATTCAGTATCGAATGTTTTCAGGCCGCCTCCGGTGAATTTGAAATCCACGATGACCTTATTGTCTTCCTGTTTCCAGAATTCGAACTCCGGGGAGCGGGCAGGCAGATCCATGAAGCCGTAGTCCCGGCTCAATGCCCAGCGCGCGAGGCGGCGGCCGACTTCCTCCTTCTCCAGCGGGTGGATGTCCCTCCCTTCGCCGAGGTCGATGATTACCGCCTGGCCGGTATTTGGCACCGAATTCATCGTCCGGGTCTGCGCTTCACGCAGGAAGGCCCAACTGTACTTCTCGTCGAATTCGGATTCCTCGCCAAAATCGGCCAGCTGGACCCAGTAGAACGGGAATTCCTCACCCCATAGCGTTCGCCATTCCCGGATCAGGGTTGAAAAAAGGTGGTGGTACTGTGTGGCGCGTTCGGGCGACTCCGAATTAGCCTCGCCCTGGTACCAGATCACGCCGCGCAGGGTATAGGGGGCAATCGGCAGTACCCGCGCGTTCCAAAGGTTACCGGGGCGATGTTGGCCGGTCATCTCGTTGGTGAACTTGGCCGGTTGCCGGGGCGGCTTGAATCCCCTGGCGAGAAATCCGGCCGCCTTCGCTTTCCACTCGGCCAATCTTTCTGCGTGGGCGGCTTCCTCAGCCGCCGGGTCGTAGCTAGCCTCTATCTGCAACCACTCCTCATGAATGTCCCGCAACTGTGGATCGTTCGCGATGACGTCCCGATCCACCCACGATTCGGCGGTCGAGCCGCCCCAGGGGTTCTCAATAATTCCCACGGGCACACCGAGAACATTATTCAACATCTCGGCAAACGCATAGGCGACGCCCGAAAGATTACCCACTGTTGCCGGTGAAATGACCTGCCAATCCCCGTCTGTTTCATATTGCGGGCTTTGCGAGCCCTGATTGCGGACCTGAACGTAACGGATGTCGGGTTCTCTTCGCGTTGCCAGGGTGGCGAGATCCGCGTTTGTGGACTGCCTGACTCGCCAATGCATGTTGGATTGCCCGGAGGCGAGCCACACTTCTCCGATGAGAATATCCTCGATCCGGATAGCGTTATTCCCCAAGATTGTCATGGAATAAGGCCCACCTGCCGACATGGCTGGCAGGCTTACATTCCATTCACCTGCATCGTCGGCGATAGCTTCGGCGGTTTTACCGTCCAGTTTGACGTTGACCGCCTCGCCTGGAGTTGCCCTGCCCCATATCTGGATCGGTTTATCCCTTTGCAGGACCATGTGGTCGGAAAACAGGCTGGGCACAGACACGTCCGCATAGCAAGACGGGGCCGCAACGGCAAACAACGCCAGGGACTTCAGAAGTCGGATCACTATCTTCACAATGGTTGAATGGCCTTATCGCTTGTCGACAATATTGAGTTGCAGCCCACCTGGCGGTCGCACGTGAAGAACATACTAAATGCGGCGGGCAGATAACAGCCCCGCCACAGGACAGCACTATCTGAACAATCAGGAGGAAAATGGCGCGCCCGGCGAGAATCGAACTCACGACCCCTGCCGTCGGAGGGCAACCCAGATTGACGGTGTTAACCGGGGTTTGTCGGAGAAAGTAGGCTTCTTAACAAACACCCGTGATGCCGCACAACGTATCGGCCAATTGGCGGAGTTGGACTTCGGCTACGAAGTCCACAGCAGCCTTCGTTTCTCTCATTTTGCCCATCTTCTTCGCCATATTAACTCTCTCAGCTGGCTTCCCAGAGACATCGAATGGGTACGGCATAGAGTGAATCCCCGAAACTCGCGCTGATTTCACCGTCGTACAATATCACTCCGGCCGCGAACCGGTTCCCGGCAGCCGAGGCCAGTTTCCGCAGACCGCGAAAGTCGGAGCTGCTGACGCTGGCGGCGGCTTTCACTTCAACGCCGGCTACCTGGCGTGTGCCTTTTTCCAGGACGAGGTCTACTTCGTACCCGTCCTTGTCACGGAAATGATGGAAACGGATATCATCTTCGTGTCCGCTGCTCTCGCGCCGCAATTCCTGGTAGACGAACGTCTCGAGGAACTGTCCCAACAGTTCGCGATCTACCGCCAGATCCTTGGCGTTCACGCCCAGGAGGGCCGCTGCCAGCCCGGTATCACCGATATGCAGCTTGGGCGTCTTCACCAGACGGCTCAATCGATTGGTATGCCACGGCGGTAATTCGTCAACCAGAAACACTTTTTCGAGCAGCGTGACATAGTCGCGGATCGTCGGGCGACTGATCTGGAACGGTCCCGCCAATTCTGAAATATTGAGCAAACGCGAAGTTTGTCCGCCAATTAGTGTCAGCAGCCTGGGCAATACGTCCAGCGAGGCAATCCTGGCAAGGTCCCTGACGTCCCGTTGCACAATGGCATCGACGTAATCGCGATACCAGGCAGCTCTTCGGTGTGGCGTATTTCGCGCCATTGCCGCCGGGTAGCCTCCGGCGACAATTCGCTGCGGGAGCTGCTGTTGAAGTCGCTCGTACTTTCTAATCTTGAAATTGGCGCTAAACAGGGCATCGAGAAACGCCGATTTTTTCTTCTCGAGCTCGCATTGAGCGAATGGGAACAGGCGAATGATTTCCATGCGCCCTGCGAGCGAATCCGCGAGTTTTGGCACGAGCAATACGTTCGCCGAACCAGTCAGCAGAAAGCGCCCGGGCGAACGATTACTATCGATCGCCGATTTGAGCGCCGTGAAGAGGGCCG
>Ga0316196_10000370_pt1 | contig 17083 bp, 11 predicted proteins | sample Eddsed2cm_MG_FD_204938 | JGI IMG/M metagenome (GOLD analysis project Ga0316196, IMG submission 204938) | Coastal sediment microbial communities from Maine, United States - Eddy sediment 2 cm | ecosystem: Environmental > Aquatic > Marine > Coastal > Sediment | place: USA: Maine | collected... | reverse complement strand
ATGACTACTTCGGCATTGGTGGAGAGGGCGGCCCGTCGATCGTGCTGGACCAGGACATGGACCTGGCACTGGTGGAGGGATTGCGGCGGATCGCCCCCAATCTCTACCTGGGGCTTCGGGCAACGTACGCGGAGACCGAGCTCGGCCCGCAGCTGCCGGACATCACCCTGCCGCCGGGGTTTGACCCCGATCTTCTCAGGGTGGGCCTGACGCTTGCAACGATTGCACCGCGGCTGCAGTACGACACGCGCGATAACGAGTTCTATCCCCGTTCCGGCTTCCTTGTCGACGCGACCGCCGCGGTAAGCCGTGACGCGATCGGCGCCGATGTCGATTACGAGCGCTACGATGCGTCGATGAACCACTACCTGCCCATTGGCAACAACGGTGTGGTCGCCAGCCGGATCGCCTCGCAGTACACCTCGCAGGATACGCCGTTTTTCCTGTATCCCGCGTTCGGGCAGGGCGCCGACCTGCGCGGCTACCAGATGGGATCCTACCGCGACCGCTTCCTGGTGGCGGCGCAGGCCGAGTACCGCCATCGCTTCACCAAACGAATCGGTGCCGCCGCTTTCGGCGGCATGGGCAGCGTCGCGCCGGACTTCGCTGGCTGGGAAAAGACCCTGTGGTCAGCCGGCGCCGGTTTTCGATTCGTGCTAGCACCGAAGAACGACATCAGCCTGCGCGTGGATATCGCACGCGGGCGCGACGAGACGGTTTACTACGTTGGCATCGGCGAGGCGTTCTAAAAAAGCGGGCTGGTGCGGTCCGACCCCGGACTAATTACCCGCCGTCGCGGGCCGGCGGCTTCATACTGTTGCTCGGGGTCGGACCTCGGTAAATTATTGGTTCTTAAGGGATTTATCGGTCAAAAAGGCCTCGAAAACAGCCTAAAACCGCCATTTTTGCACCTGAAAACGCCGTTTTAAGGAATCACGATCGGCCGATGCGTTCCCTAGAACGCGATTTTTGACCCCAAAAACCCGCACTTAGCGCAGCTAAGAGGCCTATTTCTGGCCTGATTTACTTTGAAAACAATGGCTTGTCGTGGTCCGACCCCGAAATACAGCTAGGCCCCGGACTAATTACCCGCCGTCGCGGGCCGGCGGCTTCATAACGAGCACTGGCGTATTCAGTTTGTAGGCCTCGTAGTCCTCCTGGCCGCCCCAGCGCTCGTCGGCTGACTTCTCGAGCATGGGTACGCCGCTGACCTTTGTCAGCAGGAAGGTCACGAACACCGGCGAGATGAGCGTCGCCCATTGCCACCCCTCGAGCACCGGGATCGCGATGATTGCCATGCCGGTCCAGAGCACGATCTCGCCGAAGTAATTCGGGTGCCGGGACCACGCCCACAGGCCCGTATCGATAAACTTGCCTTTGTTGGCCGGGTCGGCGCGGAACGCGGATTTCTGCCGATCGGCGACGATCTCGATCAGGATGCCGATCGCCCAGACTGCAATGCCGACGAAACCGATCATGCCGAGAGGCTCGCGGTTGCCGCCCGTGATTATCGCGAGTGCACAGGCAGCTGTGAGCAGCACCCACAGGCCCTGCAGCGTCCACGCGAGGAAGAATCGCGGCGGCCGGTTCTTAATGTCGTCGAAGCGGCTGTCTTTACCGGCACGCGAGATGCGCAGGAACAGGAACGAGGCTAACCGTATCGACCAGAACAACACCATCCCGGCGACGATTGCCGAACGCAGGTCGAGGGAGCTGGAGAGCAACACGGCGACAACGGTGACGGTGATATAGGTAATTCCGCCGGTGAGATCATAGTAATGCTCGGTCTGCTTTACCGCCGCGGGGATGAAGGCAGTCCAGTTGACCGCGAACGCGAGCGCGCCGCACAACGCGAAAACCGGCAGCGCACCGAAGCGGTCGCCCCCGTCGCTGCCAGCCCACGAAACCAGCGCGCCGGCGATAATCGCGACGGCGCTGCCAATGATGATCTGTTTGTCAGAACGTTCGGCCATGACGTATTCCTCTGCGCTTCGCGGGGAAGTATAGGGCGGATGTACGGAGATTGGTGCGTCTGCATAACTTTGTTACAACATGACGCAATCGGCGCCTGTATCCAGGTGGTCAAGATCGCGTACCATCGGCAAAATATGTACCGGCAGCCCCGAAATACGTACCTTCTCGCACCCTTGCTGATGTTCTTCAATAGCGTCGCGGCTGACCAACCCCAGCCCGTTCCCGCCCTGCCGGCCTGCGACGAGGAACGTTCAAGCATCGCCATGCCGAAGCCCCCGACGAACCGCTGGGAGATAACGCTAAAGACCGAAGCCGATATCCCGGCCGCCCTGGCTGCAATGACGCTGGAAGAGAAGCTCGGGCAACTCGTGCAAACGGATATTGCTGCCGCGACGCCGCGCGACGTTCGCGAATATCACATCGGTTCGATCATCAGCACGGTCCCGACGGGCGAACTCGGCTCTGCCCGGGCCTGGCGGGACCTGTTCGACGAGTACCAGCGTGAAGCGCTGCAGACGCGCACGGGCATTCCCGTGGTGTTCGGTATCGACGCGGTGCACGGACACAGCTATTTCGATGGCGACTCCGTTATCCTGCCGCACAACATCGGGCTGGGTGCGACGCGCAACCCTGAGCTGGCAAAACGGCTCGCCGAGATAACCGCTCGTGAACTCTCCGCTACCGGCATCCACTGGACGTTTTCGCCGACGCTTGCGGTCGCCCGCAATATCCGCTGGGGCAGGACCTTCGAGTCGCTCAGCGAGGATGTCGAGGTGCCAACGGCGTTCGCCGCAGCTCTGATCGAGGGCTACCAGGGCGACGACCTGGCTGCGACCAGCACCGTAGCGGCAACGGCCAAGCATTTCATCGCGGACGGCGCGACCGACGAAGGCATCGACCGCGGCGATGCGACCATCACTGATGCCGACATCCGCACGATGCACCTGCCGGCATTCATCGAGGCGATTGACAGCGGCGTTTTGTCGGTCATGGCCTCATTCAGTTCGATCAACGGTGAAAAACTCCATGGCTCCAGGAAATTCCTGACGGACATGTTGAAGAACGAGCTCGGTTTCGACGGCGTCGTCGTCAGCGACTGGGAAGGCGTGGCGCTGAGCGAACTGACTCTCGAAGAGGGACTCAATGCCGGCATCGACATGTTCATGTTCGCCAAGTCCTGGAAGACCAGCCTGCCGGAATTGCTCCGCATCGTGACAAATGGCGATGTGCCGATCGCAAGAATCGACGATGCCGTTACCCGCATTCTCAGAATGAAAGTCAGGCTGGGCTTGTTCGAGAAACCGTTCAGTTCTGCTGCCTGCGCAGCCACGGTAGGCTCACGCGAGCACCGTGACATCGCCAGGCAGGCCGTACGTGAGTCGCTGGTGCTATTGAAAAACGATGGCATCCTGCCTCTCGACAAACGCGACAAGGTTATCGTTGTCGGTTCGCACGCCGACAACGTCGCTTACCAGAGCGGCGGCTGGACCAAGAAATGGCAGGGCGCCCACCTCGATCTTTACAACAATCCCGCGCGTGAGATCGCCGGCGCAACCAGCATTATCGATGGCATTCGCAATGTCATCGGCGACAAAAATGTGATCGATGCCGGTATAGCAGATGTTCGCGAAGATGCAGATGTCGCCATCATCGTCGTTGGCGAAACGCCGTACGCGGAAGGCATCGGCGACAGGCAGGCATCCGAACTCGTGCTGACCGAAGAACAGCGCGAGCTGATTCGGAGCTACAGCGACGCCGGCATCAAGGTAGTTACCGTGCTGATATCGGGCAGGCCGTTGCTCGTCAACGAGCAGATCGGGCAGTCGGCGGCATTCGTCGCGGCATGGTTGCCCGGATCCGAGGGGCAGGGCATCGCCGAGGTGCTGTTCGGTGAGCACAACTTCACCGGCAAGCTCGGCTTCTCCTGGCCACGGGATGTGGACCAGATCCCGATCAATGTCGGCGACAGTGAGTACGATCCGCTATACGAATACGGTTACGGGCTGACCTATTGAATGCAAGACCCAGCGGCGATTCGGGGTCGGACCTCGATAAGCTATTGGTTGTTAGCGTATTTCCCGCTCAAAAAGGCCTCGAAAACAGGCCCCCGAAATTTGCCTTACGGACCAATCCACTGCATTCGCAAAAGGACCTGGTTTGTAGTGCCCAATACGCCAAACCGGTCAAGCTCGATATCGCCATAGCCGATACTCATCTTCCACCGGCGCGTCGCCCACCAGTTAAGCCCGACGTACCATTTTTCCATGCTGCCGCCGCTCAACGCGGCATCATCCAGGTCCACGCGTCCGAACATCACGAAAGGCTCCAGGGCGCCCCAGCCGCCGCCCGGAATTACTCTGCGGCCATACCGCACCGAGGTGTCGTAGGGTCGGAGCTCTCCATTAAAAAGATAGCTGGCAGCCACGTAGAAACCATTGAACTTCGGATTTCCGACGGCATCTGCTTTAACCCAGGTCCTGGCATAGTCTCCCAGCACTGTCAGCTGGTTGCTCTGCCATAGTACTTCGAGCCCCACTTGCCGAGAATAGTCGGCCTCGAAACTACCCGTATCCACGTAAAAATCGGCAACATTGGAACCCGGTCGACCCCGATAATGCAGAATGTCATTTTCGTCTTCCTGGTATCGCGCCGAGATGCCGATATGAAGTAACTGCGCGCCTTCGTTGTGCCAGACGGGGAGGCCGGTCAGCCGGAGCGCCACCTGGTTGCCTTTCCCTCCGAAATCCCCCCCTTCTCCAAACCAGTCGTTGTACCAGCCGACTTGTACACCGAGCCTTTTCTCCATGTAGGTATGCGTATAAGTGAAGCCCCAGCTTCTGGACACGAAAAATGGCCCCAGAAATCGTTCATGCTGCAACAAGTTGGCAGAGTCACCCACCATTTCGTAGACAAATGCTTGCTTCTGTTTGCCGATCACCAGTCGCCCGGTTCCGCCAGAAAACCGACGTATTAGTGCGGCGTCCATCAATGTGAAACGAGCGCTCTCTGTTGCCTGGTCGAAGCGATTGGATTCGAGCGCCACCACGTAGGACCATGGGCCCATGAAGTCGAGTGTTCCCGCAAACAGGAAACGCAGCGAACGGACTTCGAACTCATCCTCCTGTTTGCCAACCTGGTCGATGCTTTGCTGATCCTGGTCCCAGGTTGTGTAGTCAAGTAATGTCCCAAAGAGAAACGCCACGGAGAAGTGCTCGTTCTCGTAGCGCAGCGCTTCCGCCCACGAGTCGGGAATATCCGGAACCTCGTATTGCACGGCATCACTTGGCTGTGCCGGTAGTGGTCGCGGAGCGAACAAAAAGGCGAGAACGAAGAGCCCGCGAAAGGCGACAGCCAGGATTGACCGAAACGGATGTTCAGATCTGTCTGACATTGTCAGTCACAACATGCCGAGACTGCCAATTACACGATCAGCCGTGATCCTCGTGGCACATCATGCATTCCATGTGTCCCTGCTGATTCCAGCGCCGCGCACGGTGTGTCTCGCTCCTCGGGCCGTGACAGCCGATGCAGTGCTCGATATCTTCTGACGGGTGCCAGACAGGCGGTGTCCACTCGCCCTTGAAGAACGCATTCAGCGCGCTCGTTGCCGTATAGACAACCTCGCCGCAGACTTTCGCACAACGCTCGATCTTCGCCGGAGTATCGATTTGTTCACCCGCGGCCATGACCCACCTCGAAACCGATGTGTGGCAAAGCGGGGACATTGCAATCTCCCGGACCTGGCCCGGAATCGGCGACAGGTCATCGAACCTGTCAGTCGGGAAGTTTTGTTCGGCATACCACCAGAACAACCGGTCCACGATCTGGTTGTTCTGCAAATAGTCGTCGCGCTTCTCACCGAAGGTGACCATGTTGATGATTGTCGACGTTCCGGCCAACGCGCCGCACAGCGTGCCGTGTCCACCGAATCCGGATGCCGCGTGCGCCATCATCATGTCCGGCAACGTCGTCCACGGATAGCCGACCTGTTCCTTGAGCAGGCTCAGCATGCCCAGGAATGATGCCGTGCCGCAGCCACCTTTTTCCTTGTAGAAGCGATAGGAACGCCGGCCCGCCTCCAGCGGGTCGAGTTCTGTCCATTCCCACGGCAACGGCGGTGAGTCTTTGGGACCTTCCGCTTCGTTCGTCGCAACGGCGGCGTAGGCGGCCATGGCGCCGCCCGCCAGTATCGCAGCCGAGCCAGCGGCCATGCTGCGCCGTGAAATCAATCTGGATTCCCGGTCATGTGTCATTGCGATACCTCCATCTGTTCACATTTCAGGACACGTCAAAAGTCGAATTTGAAAAAGAGCAGGCCACCCGTGTAACGCCAGTCCAGATCTCCATTGAAGTTCGTTTTCGTCACTCCAACATTGAAGTCCACGCTGTTCACACCAACGCCGATCGCCATATGCTCGAAAAGCTGGTAATCGAGGCCTGCATACAAGTCGTACAAGGAGCCATCGAAATCGCCGTATTCGAAGGCAAACAACTCAGCGCTGCCCCGAAATGACCACTTTTCGGAAAAGTCGTACTGCCCTCTTAATCCGATAACCGGCAAAGGTGCAGTCGTACCACGGCTCGAAGACTGGCCGATCGAGGTCGCCGCAATCGAGGTACCGATATCCGCGACATACAGTCCCGCGCTCGCGCCGAGATAACCTTTGTCCCGCCGCATGAACGACCAGGTATAAGCGAGCTTGTATATCTTCAAATCAAGTCCGGCGTCGATCACCGTATCGATCGGGTAAACCGAGCCATCCCACTCAATGTCTTTCTGGATCTGTTTCGATGCCGTTCGCGATAAATCGAAGGCACTCAAATCGAGCCGATGTTTCTCATTGAATCGGAAATAGGCGTCAATGCGAAACACATTGTCCGATGCGCCGAGCCCGAGATCACTTTCCAGATCAACGTCTGTGCCGCTGTCCGGGACATCGCCGTCAAGGCGCGTTACGGTGTCTCGGTTTGTGAAGAACACCCCGAGACTTACGCTATACCTCTCGAAGTCAGCGGACTCCGCCGCGGCGCCAGGCGCTCCTGCGAATAGAAGAGCTGCAGATGTTATGAAGAGGGCCAGGCGGCCCGGTGCAACGCCGGATCTTTCGCAATTTGTAATATTCATCTCTGGTTTCCCGACTTTTGCTTTCGTGTTGGTTGGCTTGAGATCACGTCAACGATCGATTTCTCGTCAGGTGCCGCCTGCCATATTTCGTAAGCTTCCCTTGCGGTCACATGTAGGCCAGGAGTCGCTTGCTTCGCGGCGGGAAGCTCTGAAGTTGCCTCTCCTTTCGTATCCGCGCTGGCGCTGAGCGGCAGTGCGAGGCTCATTACGCTAATCAGAACGGCGGTCAATAACCGTCGAGTGGTATCGAAATAAATTCGATACCACTCTCTCGATTGCCTGAACATGACGGTAATTCCCTAGAAAGCGAAACTCACACCAATTAGCGGGCCCTGCTCGGTCAGGTTGTAACGCTGATAGTTTCCGCCCACGCCGCTGGTGCCGTCCTCGTAGTCGAAATCGATCAGCCGATAGCCGAAGACCATCCCCACCGTCTCGGAGACTTGCCACTGGACATTTGCAAGCAAGTGGTACATCAGGTCGGAGCCGACGCCGAAGCCGCCGACGTCGCCGCGCAGGTTGAGCCGCCAGTTGTTGCCAATAGGCCGGTTGTAGCGGAGGCCAATGGTCGGATCTATCCAATCCGCATCACGGCTGGCGGCCAGGTCCACGGGAAGCCCACCCGTACTCGTCACCCTGAGATCAACACCCAGATCGAAATAGGCGAAACCGAACAGGAACTCGGTGTTATCCGACATGCGCCGACCGACAGTCCCCATCAGCGTAAGCTGGTCGACGTCGATAACGCCATTCAGGCGTCCGCCTTCCGTGGTATCGCGCCCGGCCAGGCCCATGAACGTGGCATCGGCTGAGAATGACCAGCTGTCATTCTCAGCGCGATACGCTGCCATCGCTCCAAATTCGAGCGCGTCGAACACATCGGATATGCTCAGGTCGACGGGAACCTCGACGGAGCCGATCTGGGCGGTACCGTCGATTGCAGCACCCATACCGTAGATGTACAGGCTATGGCGCCAGCCGTCCGATCCGTCCTGTGCCGACGCACAGAACGGAATCAGCAGGCCGGGCAGGGCTGCGGCCAGCCAGGCGATGGGACGGATAGATATCATGATCTAGCTATCCTGGGCGAGTCGACTATCCGACCCTTCCTTGCATGGTGGGGATCTTTTCCATTTTCTTCATCTTGACCGCATCGGCCAGCAGCTCACTGGCTGCTTGCTCGAAGAACTCCGGTGCGGCCCACTTTTCTACATCGAAGTCGTTCTTGATGTAGCCGTGCTCGAGCATGAATTGCTTGCCGATCCTCACCATGGCCATGTTCTGAGCCGAAAGGTTGGGCACCATGTCAACGTGCTTGATGCCGCGATAGGTATCCTCTTCATCCAGGTAGTAGGTCTGCTTGTTGAGAATCGCCGCCGCAGCGCGCTTGTTCTGATTGGACCAGCGCCCGACCCGGATCATGCCTTTCATGAACGCGACAACGAGCTCCGGATGCTCCTCGGCCATCACATCGGTGCAGGTGATGATGGCGGGGATATTGGCCACTTGCAGCCTCCAGTCAGGCCGTCTGGACAGGTCTTCGATTGCTGCGAGTTCGCCCGTCGCTTCCTGAATATGCTGGAAGACTTTGCTTTGTGAGTAGATCGCATCGACCTTGCCTTCAAGTAGCGCAGTCTCCAGCGGCCGGAAGGCCAGGTCATGCTTGTGGTCACGGTTCAACTGCCAGAAGGTCGGGTTGTGCATGGGTTTCAGCATCGCGGGGTCGTCGTACCAGTCGTCCGGGTAGGGGAAATCCACGAGCTTGACGTCCTTTTCGCTCATGCCATTCATGCGCAGCATCGCCAGGATGGCCTGGTGTTCCTGGATGCGCCACCAGTCATTCTTGAGCGTGTTAAGGCTTTTGGTAATACCGATCTTCTTGCCTTTGAGATCGCTCATCCGGTAGAGGTTGTCCCTCGCGCGAACCATCAGGCAGCCGCCTTCGTAGGGTACGTGTGTCAAACCCAGCATCCGGGTCCTGCGGTAGTCTGCGTGCACGTGGATGGGCGGGAACAGGCCGCCGAAACGAATCAGGTTTTCCTGGTTGTGAATGTAATGGGGGTACCAGTCGGTCTCGGGCCGCGAACGGAAATAGGCAAACTCGACACCGATCTTCCCGTATTCCTCTTTGGTCCATCCAAGTTCCTGGTCGATATTGCTGGCGGATACGAGGGGGCAGTTGGTGTAGTAGACCTCTTTCCAGTCCAGGCTTATCGTGGTTGTCATTTTGCCGTCGATCTCTTTCTTAACGGCCCTGCTGCTTTCGGCCGCTTGCGCTGACCCACCAACGGTTGCGAATGCAGCGCCCGCCGCTATTGCCGCGGTCGCACCCAACGCTTCGCGTCGAGTAATAGCGTTTTCAATTTTGTCACTCATGATCGTTCCTGCTCCGGATATCCGGTTTAATACCGACGTCCAGTTAATCACCGGCGGTGCGCGGACGATGCACAGCGGCAACCACAAAATACACATTAGTTGACAAATTGAATTAGTATTAGCCGCAGGATTCAGGCGATAAACCGTTAAAGAGTTGAGCAACCGGACTTCCAACCGACAGCCGCGGCCGGCAACACTCCGCGTCGGCGGTGCTGCGGAAATTCTCGCTGTTCTCAAAGACTTCGGAGTCGATTCGGACGAAGTGTTGAGCGGGGCGGGCATCGACCCGGAACTGTTCGCGGACCCTGATAATCTAATTACCTATGCGGCGCGCGATCGGCTCTTCAGACAATGCGTGTCCAGAACTGGCTGCCAGCATTTCGGACTCCTGGTCGGCCAGCGGATGAACCTCAAGGCTCTGGGCCTCGTCGGCTTGCTGATGAGGACATCGCCGGATGCCGGCAGGGCGCTGAGCAGCCTTGTCAACTTGCTGCATCTGCATTCCCAGGGTGCGGTGATGGCACTGAGGGTCGACGAAGACGTGGCCATGCTGACGTATGACGCGTATGAACCGGGGCTCGAGGCGACCGATCAAACCGGGGCCGGTGCGGTCGCGATGATGCTCAACGTCATGCGCACGCTCTGCGGCCCTGACTTTCGACCCGATGAGGCTTCGTTCGCCCACCGCCGTCCAGCGGATATCGAAGCGTTTCGGAAGTTCTTCAAGGTTCCACTCTACTTCGATGCGGAGCACTATGCCCTGGTGTTCTCACGCGACTGGCTCAAGGTTCGCCTGCCCGGTGCCGACGATGAATTGCAGCAGCTGCTGCAGAAGCAGGTTGAGGCGCTCGAGTCTCGATTTAGTCTCGCGTTTCCCGACCAGGTGCGAAAAGTACTGCGATCGGCGCTGCTCACGGGTTATCACTCCGAGAATCAGATTGCTGCGCTCTTCTCGATGCGCAGCCACACATTCAGAAGACGACTGGAAGCCTCCGCAACGAACTTTCATGAACTCGTGGACGAATGTCGTTTCGAGATTGCCCGGGAGATGCTCAGGGATACGTCACTCAGCGTCGGCGAGATCAGCGCATCAATGGGCTACTCGCGCGCAAGTTCGTTTATTCGGGCGTTCCGGCGCTGGAGTGGTATGACGCCTGGAAAATGGCGGCAGAATAGATGATCGACAGGCGATCCTCAGCCCCATCCGGGGCTACTGGTTGAAAACAGAGCTCGATATACAGTATGAGGCGGACTGCTCGGTTGGATCGCCGACCGGGCCGGTGCTCGCTGGCTCAACACGATGTGTAGCCTTTCAGCGAGGCGTTCACCCTTGTGCGCGGGAATCAATAGCCTGTTCTGCTCGCCACTGCGCGGGTGTGCTACCGGTCCAACGCCTGAATGACCGAATGAAAGTGCTTGCGCGCGAATAGCCCAGCGATGTGCTGATATCAGCAACACTGAGTAACGTACTTATGAGCAATTGCTGGGCGATGTTGCATCGAACCTCCTCGACAAGCTTCTGGTATCCGCAATCGTAGTCTCTGAGCCGCCTCGAAAAAGTGCGCGCGGACATCGAGAAGAGCCGAGCAATCTGTTCCTCACTAGGGTGACCGGTCAGCAACGCGGAGTACAAAACACGCCTCACTTGCTCTGGAAATTCCGGACTGCACGTCATCGCCTGCGAATTGACCTGGGCCTCCAGCAGGTGATTAATGTCTGCATCGGCAGCGGGCGGACGAACCCCCAGCCAGTCGCTTGAGAACACCAGGGAATATGTCTCGGCATTGAAGTTCAGCGGAGCCTTGAAGAGCTTGCGGAACGGCGCAATGTCTACCGGCGTGCGATGCGCGAACATTGCCTCAACCGGTCGAAATTCGGGACCACACAAAGTACGCATGATGTTGAGCATCATCGCGACTGCGCCATCCCCAGTCTGGTCGGCCGCGTACAGCCCTTGCTCAGTGACATTGTAAGTCAGATAAGCCAGGTCGTCCTCGATGCGTAATGCCACAATCGCGCCCTGAGCGTGTAGATGGAAAAAACTGACCAGGCCGCGCAGCGCAGTGCCAACCGTCAACGAGGTCTTCATCAGCAAGCCGACAAGGCCCAAAGACAGCAGGTCCATCCGTCCGCCGACCTGGAGTCCAAAGTGCTGACAGCCGGTTCTTGCTACACAGTTCTTTAGAAGCCGGTCGCGCGCAGCATAAGTAATCAGGTTTCCGGGATCATTGAGCGAGTTCGGGTCGATGCCAGCGTCGGTCAACAACTCCTCCGGTTCGATGCCGAAGTTCTTCAGCACCGCAATAATTTCAGAGATACCCCCAACGCGAAGCGTTGCCGATCTCGATTGCTGCCTGCGTTTCAGGTTACGCATTGTTCTTGAGTTCATTCTTGATTCTTGCCGCCAATATTAGTACATGTTGGCCGAAAATGTGTATTGCCTGACATTCATTGTGCATCGCGACCGCCGCGGCTGTGATCCCATATCACTTCATAGAGTGCGCGGTTGAATTCAGACCCAGCGCCATTTGCCTGATTTTTGCCACTGATGATTTGGTGCCACCAGATGGATACTCACTCTGTATGCGAATTGCTCGAGACGAGGGAATGAATAAATGAATCGATCGGTATTCCGTTGTCTGGGGCTGTTGCCCATCGTGTTCCTGTCGGCTTGTGTAAACCTCGGTCCGGACTTTGAAACGCCGGAGGCGCCTGTCGCCGATGACTGGATGGAGGCCGAGCAAGCAGGCGTCAATTATCAGGCCGCAGATGATCCGGAGTGGTGGAAGGTATTCAATGACCCTGTACTCGATCGTCTGATTGATACTGCTCGCTCGCAGAACCTGAGTTTGCGCAGTGCCGGACTTCGTGTGCTGCAAGCCAACGCTCAACTCGGGATCGCGACCGGAAGGAAGTTCCCGCAAGTGCAGCAGATAACCGGGTCTGGCTCGAACATCAACCTCAGCGAAAATGCCAACGACAACATATCGCTTCTCGAGAACAATTTCGCTCTCTACAACCTCGATTTCGGACTCTCCTGGGAGGTGGATTTCTGGGGCCGGTTTCGGCGCATGGTCGAATCCGAATCTGCGTTGCTTCAGGCGGAAATGGCTGGCTACAACGCGATGATGGTATCGCTGAGTGCGGAGGTCGCGCATGCCTATGTACTGCTACGCACGCTGCAAGAGCGCATTGCGCTGGCCGAACAAAACGTTACCGTGCAGGCGCGTACCCACAAGATCGCGGACGTGAAGAATCGCAATGGGCAGGTTACCGAACTGGATGTACAGCAAGCGCTCACAATTCTTAACAGGACCAGGGCAACGATACCTCCGCTACAGACCAGCCTGAACCAGGTTCGCAATGCGCTGAGCTTGTTGCTCGGGATATTGCCGCAGGAACTTGGGGCAGTCCTGGATGAGTCCGGCACGATGCCTGCACCGCCCGCCGAGATCGCTGTCGGCATGCCGCAAGACCTCATACGCCGACGCCCGGATATCCGCCGGGCGGAATGGATGCTGGCGGCGCAAAGCGCTCAGATTGGTGTTGCTGTAACGGAACTCTATCCGCATTTCAATATCGGCGGTTCGATCGGGGTTGCGACTACCGACATCAATGGCAAAAGCGCCGGTGACATGTTCGACAGCGACAGCATAAGCAGTTTTCTGTTCGGCGGTTTCACCTGGAACGTGTTCAATTACGGCACTTTGAAAAACAACATCCGTTTCCAGGATGCACGGTTTCAGGAATTGCTGGTTGACTATCAGAATCTCGTCTTGTCGGCTCAAGCTGAAGTAAACGATGCCATCTTTGCGTACTTGCAGGCTCACGCGCAGGCGCGGCACCTGACCGAGAGCGTTGCCGCAGCAGAACGCTCGGTGGAGCTGTCGTTGATTCAATATCGGGAAGGCTCAGCGGACTTTAACCAGGTGTTATCGACATTGACTCAGCAGACGGAGCAGCAGGACGCGCTTACCGCGACCAATGGCACGATCGCTGCAGACCTCGTCACGGTCTATAAAGTTCTGGGTGGAGGCTGGGACGTAGGGGCAGAAAGATCGATCGAAGATTACCTTTCTGAGCAGGACAAACAGGAATTGCGCAGCCGTACGAAGTACTGGCGCAACACATTGGCGGAGTAAATCAGTGACTTTATCTAATGTTGAGAGGCGGTTGATCTGCCTGTTGGCGCTCTTGCTGGTTCTGGGTGCTTGCGGAAAACAGGAAATCGAAACCGAGCAGCGGGTTCGTTCGGTCAAGACCCTGGTCATTTCGGACTTGGCATCCGCGCAGGCTCGCAAGTTTCCAGGGACCATCGAAGCTGTCGATTCGTCCAGGATCAGTTTCGAGGTTGACGGTATCATCGCGGGCATTAACGTCGACGTGGGCGCACAGTTCAAGAAGGGCGACGTCCTTGCCGTTCTCGACACGAAGCCCTTCGAGCTAAATGTGGAGTCCGCTAAAGCAACTTTGTCACGCGCCTCGGCGCAGCTCGCAGAAAAGAAAAGCGCATTCGAACGCGAGCAGAGAATTCAGGCGGAAGACTCGGGTGCGACAACTCAAAGAGCGGTCGATCAGGCAAGAGCCGCCTATGAAAGCCAGATACAGAATGTCAGCTACAACCGTTCGCAGCTCGATCTTGCAGAGCGAAATCTCACTAACACCGAACTGCGGGCACCGTTTGACGGCACCGTCGCAGCGCGCTTCGTCGAGGCATCGGAAGTCGCGGCCAGGGGGCAGCACATCCTCGAAGTTTATGCGGAAGGGGCAATGCAGATATCGGTCAGTGTGCCCGAGCAGATTATCGACAAGGTAAAGACAGGAGTTGAAGGAACAGTTGTGTTGGCCAATCGGCCTGACGAACCGTATGTCGCCACTGTGTCTGAAGTTGGTTCGGCGGCCATTTCCGCCAATGCATTTCCCGTGAAAGCCCTGATCGTCAATGCCGACGAGAGAGTTCGGCCGGGCATGACGGCCGAACTGGAGCTCAATTTTGTTGCGGAAGGGCAACCAACCGGCTACCTCATTCCACTGCAGGCGCTGTTGCCGGGAGTGGAAGGAGATGACAGGAGCGTGTTCCTATACGACGCCGCGACTTCTACCCTCCGCAAGACCGCAGTCAGCACGCGCGGTATCCAGGGCAATCGTGTGATAGTGACCCAGGGCGTATCGCCAGGCGATGTGCTGGTTGTGGCCGGTGTGCCATTCCTGGCTGACGGACAGGAGGTCAGGCTGATGACAACCTCCGGTTCCGGCGAATGACAGGGCGGGTCTGAATCGATGGACGGCATAACCCGGTTTGGCCTTGATGCGCCTCGCCTGACGCTGGTCTTCATTATCATGGTGGTATTCGCAGGGCTCGGGCAATTCCTGACGTTTCCGCGCCAGGAAGATCCGCCCATAGTAATCCGGGAAGTGGTAGTGAGTGCCCAGTATCCGGGGATGAGTCCAAAAGACGTCGAGCAGCTGATTACTCGTCGCATCGAAGCCGAGCTGCGTGCGATGCCCGAGATAGACGACATCTGGTCCGATTCCAAGACCGGCGTTGCCGTTGTCCATGCAGACACAGCCGACCAGTACGACGACGTGGATGCAATCTGGCAAAAAGTTCGCAATCGGATGGTTGACCTGGCGCCGAATTTGCCGGCAGGTACTATCGGCCCGGTCGTGAACGACGAGTTTGGCCTGGTCGCTGTGGCCACGATCGCGCTCTGGAGCGAAGGCTTCACGATGGAAGAGATGCGCGAGACGGCGCGAGACATTCGTGACGACCTGTACGAACTCAAGGGCATTCGCAAAGTCGAGCTGTGGGGCGTGCACGATGAGCGTGTGTTCCTCGAATACTCCTCGGCCAAGCTGGCGCAAATGGGTGTCAGCATCCAGGACATCATTCGCACGTTGACCGAACAGAACATCGTCTTGCCCGGCGGGCGCTGGGAAGTGGCCGGACAGGATCTGATCATCGAGCCGAGTGGCAACTTTCGGTCGGTGGAGGATATAGAAAATCTCGTCATCTCGGTGCCCGGTACGGAGCAGTCCGTCTACATGAGAGACTTGCTGAGTGTCAGGCGAGACTATGCGGACCCGCCCGGGAATCTTGCGTTCTACAACGGCCAGCGCGCGATCGTCATCAGCGTGTCGATTATCCCGGGTGTGAATGCGGTTGATTTTGGCGATCGGCTGACAGAGAAGGTGCGGGATCTCGAGAGCCGCTTGCCGGTTGGCTACGTGCTGGATTTCGCAACGTTTCAGCCGGACCTTGTAGAGGCCGCCGTTGGCGGCGCCATGCTGAATGTCTACCAGACACTGGTGATTGTCCTGGTAGTTGTGGTCGCATTCCTCGGTCTGCGCACCGGGCTGATTGTTGGTTCGTTTGTACCGCTGACCATGTTGATGGGTCTGATCATCATGCGATTCGCGGGCATTGAGCTGGAACGAATATCCATCGCGTCGGCGATAATTGCCCTGGGTATGCTCGTGGATAACGGCATTGTCACCGCGGAAGAGATCCGCAATCGGCTCGACGCCGGTGAAGAACGTCGCGCGGCCTGCCTCAACGCGGCGAAGGGATTGTCGATTCCCCTGTTGACGTCATCGTTGACCACGATTCTCGCTTTCATGCCCATTTACCTGCTCACTGGCGATGTCGGTGAGTACTCTGTGTCGTTACCGATTGTCATCATCATCCTGTTGCTGAGTTCATGGTTCCTGTCCATGTACGTGACTCCCTACATGTGCTACTTCTTCATGAAGAGTCCGGAGGCGGGGAGTGGTCAGGCAGCCGCGCCGGCGGAGGCGTATGACCACGGCATTTATGCGGCGTACCGAAACCTGCTGACTCTGCTCCTGCGTCGTCGCCAGTTGGTCATGCTGGGGACCTTGGTGGTCCTCGTGGGTGGCGGCATGCTGGGTTCCATGCTCGTCAGGGAGATGTTCGGCTACAGCGACCGTAACCAGTTCCTTATTTATCTGGACTTGCCTGCAGGACACAACATCGAATCCACCGAGACGGTGGTCCAGCGCATGACAACGTGGCTGGCGGACGACGAAGTCAACCCGGAAATTACGGGCACCATTGCGTATGTTGGAACGGGTGGGCCACGTTTCGTGCTGGTGCTCGCACCATTCGATCCTGATCCTCATCGCGCTTTCATCATCGCCAACACGGAATCGGGCGACCAGGTGCCGACAGTCGCTGCCCGGGCTCGGCAATTTATCGCCGAGTCGCTCCCGGAAGCCGAGGGCCGGGTTAAGCGAATGTGGACCACTGGCCCGGAACCCGGATTCCTGGAGGTTCGCCTCTACGGGCCGGAAGCAAGCTATCTCTATGGGAAGGGACGAGACCTTACCGAGGCGATTCGTGCAACGCCTGGCACGACCGATATCCGCAACAGTTGGGAAAATACGATCGTCAAGGCAGAAGTTGTTGTCGACCAGACGCAGGCGCGACGCGTAGGAATATCGTCCCAGGAGATAGCCAACTCTCTGCAAGCGCATATCGATGGCATTCGCGCGACCGATTATCGCGAGGGCGACCAGGCCATTCCGGTCATTTTGCAGTCGCAAGAACGTGAACGTGCAGCGGGTAGCGATTTCTACGACATACGC
>Ga0316196_10000369_pt1 | contig 17084 bp, 14 predicted proteins | sample Eddsed2cm_MG_FD_204938 | JGI IMG/M metagenome (GOLD analysis project Ga0316196, IMG submission 204938) | Coastal sediment microbial communities from Maine, United States - Eddy sediment 2 cm | ecosystem: Environmental > Aquatic > Marine > Coastal > Sediment | place: USA: Maine | collected... | reverse complement strand
GGCTTACCTGCCCCAATCGGGATGGCACCATTTCTACCGGAGGATGTATTTTCTGCAACGACCGCGGTTCCGGCAGCGGTGCCTCCAATCGAGGGCTGTCGTTAACCGACCAGCTTTTGCAGGGCAAAAATTTTCTTTCTCGACGGTATAAAGCAAAAAAATTCATTGCCTATTTTCAATCTTTTTCCAACACATATGCACCGCCGGAAATTCTCAAACGTCTATACGACGAAGCCCTGGCAGTGGAAGACATCGTGGGTCTCGCCATTGGCACCCGCCCGGATTGTGTCAGTGAGCCGGTATTGGATATTCTGCAGGCATATACGTCGAATTACTTGATCTGGATCGAATACGGGTTGCAGTCTGCCAGCGACAAGACTTTAGAATTCATTAACCGGGGACATGATTTTCAGCGTTTTAAAGAAGCGATCCAGGATACATCAAACCGGGGGATCAAGATATGTGTCCACGTAATTTTAGGACTTCCACACGAAAGTAGAAGGGACATGTTGCACACCGCCCATACCATCGCGAACCTGGGAGTGGATGGCATCAAACTTCATCTGCTTTATGTGGTGAAAGGAACCCAGTTGGAAACCTATTACCGCCACGGGAAATATAATTGTCTGGAGCAGCAGGAATATGTCGATCTTGTCTGCGATTTTATCGAGCGCATCCCATCCGATATGATCATCCAGCGGCTGACGGGTGATCCTCATCGACCTGAGCTTGTGGCGCCGCAGTGGGCACTGAAAAAATCCGATACTCTGGCGAAAATCAGAAAAACCCTTGAAAAAAGGGATTCCTGGCAGGGTTGTAAAAAACGAATGACGAATGTCGAATGACGCATCCGCCAGATTATGTCCAAAAAAGAACGCCCCCAGCGAAAGTGCTGAGGGCGTTCGGGCGATTATTCAAAAATACCTGAACCCTTTCGATCGAATTGATCTTGGGGGTATTAATTGGGAGGTTGCTTCTATTGAGTTTTAGCGATCGTATTTATATAAATCTGGGCATCCTCATCATCCAATTCAGCCGCCTTTTTAAAATCCTCTATGGCCTTTTCTCTATCATCGGCCAGCAGATAGACTCTGGCGCGGCCATAGTAATACAACCCGTTGTGGGGCTCCATCTCAATGGCCTTGTTAATTAAAGCAGTGGCTTCGAAAAAATTTTCCAACTGGCCGTAAGATACGCCCTGTGCAAAGTATGCATCGCTTCTTCGCGGGTCGAGGACGATGGCTTTTTGGAAATATTTAATGGCGGCTGAATCATTTCCGTATGTGGCGCATAGGGCACCTTTGTCAAACCAGTAGTCGGCATCTTTTTCGTGACGGGCACTCTCCCTTGAGGATTGGGTTATTAGATCTGCCGAAATGGTTTGAGCAGTCCCCACAGATGATGAGCCGACCAAAACGATGATTGCCAACAGACCAATGAAAATAGCAAAAGTAACGGATTTATGTTTCATAAGGTTCACCTCTATGCATTTAATTCGATTAAAATTTGTTGATTTTGTATTTATGACACCGATAATTCTCGCTGAATTACTGTTAGAAAGCCGGGCGTTTTAAAATCATAAGATTATATCGGCCATATCGTCAAAAAATGAAGATTTTTTTAGCTTCTGACAAGATGAAGGTTTTTATTGAAAAAAAATAAAATATTCAATATCTTTCTTAATTAAGGCAACGACAATATCCTCCACGGTATTGATGTCCTTTTTTCACGCGGACACTCGATAGGCGGACAGTTCGTCCTCATCAACACCAGCGGTGGACAAGCGATTATTACCGGATTTCGCTGCAATGACAAAAATTTTAAATTATTATGGATAATAATATAGCTACAGAAAACGATCTTGTGCTCATTTACTTTGAAGACAATCCGCTTAGCTTTGCCAGAATTGAAAGTATTTTGCCGGATTCCAAACCCGACTGGTTTCATGTCAAACTGCTCTTACTGCAAATACCTCCTCAGGTGGTTACCTGGATATTGCGGGATGTGTATATCAATGGAACCGAGTTTACCATGAATGGCAAGCGCATGCGATTGGAAAAAGTGGTGGTCCCGAATGAAGCGACCTCCCCGGAATTGATTGACAAACAGGATGAAACAGAGGCGCCCGGTGACGTGGCCGGCAAGGCACAAGTGATCTCTCTGAAAGATATCAAGAAAAAGTAATCCTAGGTTGAGCGCTTCAGGGTTCAACGTTCCTGGTTGAAAAAAAACAGACAGCGCAAAATAAAACGATCGCGTCTTCATCTGATTATAAATCCATTTCGCTATTGATCTTAAATGATTAAAACCCACAAGATTGTTATTTCTGCTTCCAGACGAACCGATATCCCGGCGTTTTACATGCCCTGGTTCATGGAGCAAATTCGAAGAGGATATTTTGAGGTTAAAAACCCCTATAATCAGCGCGTTTCATGTGTCCCGGCAACTCCGGATCGGGTCCATACGATCGTATTCTGGTCGAAAAATCTTGGACCGTTTCTTGAAAAAAATTATGGGGAGCAGCTACTCAAACAGGGTTATCATCTTTTTTTCAACTTTACCGTCAATTCGGATTGCATTGACCTTGAGCCCAACGTGCCACCGTTAGGCAAGCGCCTTCACCAGCTTGAACACCTGTGTCAACGATTCGGCCCCGACACGATAAACTGGCGTTTTGATCCGCTATGTTTTTTTAAAACAGGGGGGGGACCGCTGCAGGATAATCTGCACGATTTTTCCGACATCGCCGCAAAGGCTGCAGAATGCGGAATTACGCGCTGCATTACCAGTTTCATGGACCATTACCCCAAAATCCGCAGACGGCTCTCAACCCGCCCCGGGTTTGCGTTCATTGATCCAATGTTTGAAAAAAAAATTGAAATTGTCGGTAAAATGGAAAAAGATCTTGCTGCCGGAAATATACATCTATCCGTCTGTTGCGAGAGAGACCTTTTGGAGGCGGTTCCCCAGAGCTCTTCGATAACTGGGAGCTCGTGTATTCCCGGTGACATTCTTCAGAAATTATATGGCGGCCGGCTTTCTCTCAAAAAAGATACCGGTCAACGGATCAAAGCCGGTTGCGGATGTACGGTGTCGACTGACATTGGATCCTACCATCTGCAGGCGTGTTTTCATAACTGTTTGTTTTGTTATGCAAATCCGTCCTCCAGATGTGAAAATGACTCTACCGAATCGACGCCGAAGGAGAAAAATTGCAGATAGGATCTCTAACCCTATCCAACAAAACCGTCCTGGCCCCGCTGGCTGGAATTACCAACCTGCCTTTTCGCCTGCTGGCCAAAGCTGCCGGCTGCGGCCTGGTCTGTTCGGAGATGATCAGTGCCAATGGACTTGTTTACCAATCGAGCAAAACTGAACAGATGTTGGATTCCGCACCGGAAGAAAAGCCTCTTTCAGTTCAGATATTTGGATCAGACCCCGGCATCCTGGCTGAGGCGGCTGCCATCGTCGAATCCAAAGGTGCGGATATTGTTGATATCAACTTCGGTTGTTCGGTGCGAAAGGTCGTCAAGACCGGCTCCGGTGTGGCCCTGATGAGAACCCCGGATCGGGCAAAAGCATTGCTTACGGCAGTGCGTAAGGCCATTCACATTCCGCTGACCATCAAAATTAGAAGCGGCTGGGACGCATCCGGCCGGGAAGCCCACAACATCGCCAGGATTGCCCAAGACTGCGGCGTGGACGCCATCGCGGTCCATCCTCGAACAGCCGGTCAGCAATTCAGGGGACGGGCAGATTGGTCCATTATTGCAGCGGTCAAAAAAAACGTTGGCATATCCGTTATCGGCAACGGTGATGTCACTTCAGCACGTGATGCATTGAAAATGTTCGAAGAAACCGGATGTGATGCCGTCATGATCGGCAGAAAGGCTATCGGGGACCCCGTAATTTTCACCCGCGTGCTGGCACGTCTCAACGGTGCAGAACCGGCAAGAGAGGACCTCAACCATCGGTTCGATATGATGAACCATTATTTTAAAGCATCCGTGGAATATATTGGTGAAGAGACGGCCTGCAGAATGATGCGCAGCCGTCTGGGCTGGTTTACCCGGAGAATGCGAAACAGCAGCAAATTTCGTGAATCGATCAAACATCTGTCATCGACGGAAGAAGGCCTTGAGTTGATCAGAAACTATCGGAATTCCCTGTTGAATGGGTCGGCCCAGAATACGAACTAAATTGCGCAGTTAGGGGATTGGCACTTCAAGCTTCCGAGTTCGCTCTTCGAGCCAGGACGGGATATGCCGACGCCATGTCCCGGGTCCGACATTTCAGGTTGAAAAAACTCGGATAGGCATATGAAACTTCAGGCCATTAAGTTTCTGGTTCGATCATACTGGCCGTCCTCCTATAGCGAATAAACTTTTCATACCAGCAGCGGCGCATGTTTGGGAGCTCACGAGAATTCCGATTCATTACTTGCGTCGCACCGTACTTCCCTTCTTGATGTCCTCTCCTGAAACCAGTTTAGCTTCCAGTCTATCCTCAGTGATGGTCACTATCTCAATTTTACCGATTTTAAGACCCGGTATGAAAAAGCGCTGACCGCCAACCCCTTCCATCGTTCTGCTGCTATCGAAAACTTCCAGAATATCACCGGTCTCAAGACCCACATTGGTCCCCGATGGGATGACATATCGGTCACCGTCAATTTCGGTAATATAACCGTCCCAGGGCTGATCCCTGACGACGTTGCAAATACGGTCGCCGATATCGATCAGCAGCTGGTTCAAAGTCTCATCGAGTTCCGGTAATTGGATCTGTTCAGCGTCCTGATTCACCTGATAATCAAGATCGTCGACTTCGATCCGGCGGTCAACCGTACTGTCAAGGATTTTCGTGGCCGTCCGTGTGTTAAATACTTCCACCCGGATAAATATCTGGACGAGATGCAGCGTGTCCTTGGTCCACAGGATTCCCTGCGAATCCTCGATAACGCGGATGTCTTCCAGGCTGCCGGTAACAATAGCGTTTAACCCGAGCTGCCGACCGAGGATTGCCAGGGCATACCCATCGATAAGACCGGAATTTAATTTTGGCGTTTCCTTTAATTCATTCAGGAGTCCGCCGGCTGCCGGGTTAGATAGAATAATTCCTTGACATTGGCCGTTCAAATATTCAGGCAAACTGCTGTAAAAAATTTCCTGAAAATTTTGGGCCTTTGGCAAGGTATTATTTTCAAATTCCAAAATACCTACCTTCCGTTTTAGATCCTCATCAGACAGGACTATTTTGCGATTAATATCCCGGGTAGCCTGTGTGATCGTTTCGGTTGTTTTTCTCACAACTGTCTGAGAGGTGGCACAACCAATGACGGTAAAAAGAACAGCGAGCAGTATCAATGCACCGGCAAATGAGCGAATATAAACTGGAATATGGTCTGAAGTGTATGGAGTCATCCTAATCTAATAAGAATTTTAAATCGGAATGTCAATTGTTACCTTCGCATATCTGATTGAGATCTGCTCAGCAGCCAGAGTTACGTCATTTAAACGTTTAATTGATTGATTTTACATAAATTATTTGCTTGATGAAAATCATGATAATTCCGGCCACCCATACCAAATCCCAGGCCTAGACCGGATTAACGGCTATGGTCATTGCTGTCTTATGAAATTTTCTGATGCAAATAGTTTGGAATTTATTTCGATGTTCCTCTGATTCAGCCGGCGGAATGCCTTGACACCTGTTCGCATTTTTAGTAACAGTCCAGATTCATTGTAGAAACATACTATAGACCTTACGAATTAGTTTTGTGCATTTTGTAGGAGAATTGTGTTGGGATATTCTCGTTATCGTCAATTCCGGCATATCCGGGTCAAGGGAGCGGCAACATGGCGACTATCGACGAGCAAATACTGAGAACGACCAAGGAAATTGTTGTAAAATTTATTGAAAGCGGCAGAATTTCACCCAGCAGCTTCCATGAAAGCTTCAAGGATATTTTCCGCACCGTGGAAAAGACCACGAAGGGCTCGATGAAATCAATCGCCAAGCCGGATAAGGGAGAATGAGCGACTTCATCGGAACCGGTGTTTTTTAAGTGCGGCTGGTGGATAAGATAAACATTATTCGATGTTCTTGTTTTTAATGCGCTTCGTCCCAGTTGTGCCCATGGGCGATGTTAATTTTAAGCGGCACCTTGAGTTCCCAGACGCCTTCCATGATGTCTTTGACCATCCGGCTGACGACCTTCAATTCATCGGGCGGCACTTCAAAAACCAGTTCATCATGTACTGTTAACAGCATGGCGGATTTTAATTTCTTTTCATTCAAGGCCTGATTTACCTGAATCATGGCCACTTTGATAAGATCGGCGGCACTTCCCTGGATCGGGGTGTTTATGGCGGTCCTTTCGGCAGCCTGGCGAATGATGTGATTGCTGCTGTTTATGTCTGTCAAGATCCGGATGCGCCCGAGAAGGGTGCTCGTTTGCTGTGTACGGCGGGTCTCCTCAACGGCATGATCCATAAATCGCTTTACGCCCCGGTATCTGTCAAAGTACTGATCGATAAAGGTCTGGGCCATTTTACGGCTGATTTCGAGCTGTTTGGAAAGTCCGAAAGCGCTCATGCCGTAGATGATACCGAAATTGATGGCCTTGGCCTGCCTCCTGAGTTCAGCGGTTAATAATTCCGGTGAAACTTGAAACACTTCACAGGCGGTGCGGGTATGGATATCCTCATCTTCCATAAATGCTTTTATCAGAATGTCATCTTCGGAATAATGGGCCAGGATTCGCAATTCGACCTGGGAATAATCAGCGGAAACCAGATACCAGCCCTGGCGCGGTACAAACGCCCTGCGAATTTTACGACCTTCTGCGGTGCGGATGGGAATGTTTTGCAAGTTCGGGTCCGAACTGCTCAAGCGCCCGGTGGCGGCCACGGTCTGATTGTATGAGGTGTGAATCCGTCCTGTCTGAGGGTTGACCAGATCAATCAACGCATCGGTATAGGTTGATTTTAACTTTGCCAGGGTGCGATGTTCCAAAATAAAGGCCGGCAATTCATGGTATTCGGCCAGGGTTGTCAAGACGTTCACATCGGTGGAATAACCGGTCTTTTTTTTGGTCTTTTTTTGAACCGGCAGCTTGAGTTTTTCAAACAATATACGGCCCAGCTGCTGGGATGATTTGATATTGAATGCTTCCCCTGCAAGGCCATATATGCTGCCCTCCAGCGCATCGAGTTGCTTTTTAAATGATTTGGACAATTGATGCAGACGGTTTAAGTCCAGGCCCGTACCCCGCATTTCCATTTGCATTAAAACCGGTACCAAAAGCATTTCCACTGAGGCCATCAGCCCATCCAGTCCAAGTTCCTTGAGTTTAGGCTTAAGAACATTACAGGCCATAAGTGTGATGTCGGCATCCTCACAGGCGTATGGTGTGGCTTTGTCCAGGGCGACCTTGGAAAACGCTACGGCATTTTTTCCTTTGCCGGCGACTTGCTCGTAGGTAATGGTTTTGTGATTCAGAAAATCGAGAGCGATCTGATCCAAATTATGGGCTCGCTTGGATGGGTCCAGCAAATAGGAGGCCAGCATGGTATCAAAGGCCACACCCGCAAGATTGATGCCATGGCGAGCCAGTACCATCCAATCATATTTTATATTTTGACCGATTTTTTCGATGGCCGGATTTTCCAGCACCGGCCTGAGCCGCTTCAACACAGTTTTGAGGTCAAGTTGTGGGGGGGCACCAAGATAATTGTGTGTGCATGGAATATAGAAAGCCTGATGAGGGCGCATCGCAAAGGACAAACCCACCAGAGACGCCAGCATGGGATTGGTTGAGGTTGTTTCCGTATCCACAGCAAACCGTCCGGCGGATTCAAGACGCGAGATCAACGCTTGCAGGTCTTCGTTGTTCATTATCACTTGATAATCTTTGCTGCTGAGATCGGCCTGCTCCGGAAATGCCTGCTGCAATTGTCTGAATTCAAGGTTTTTGAAAAGCTCGCTAAGCTTCTCAGGATCGGGGGCGGTCACTTTGAATTCTGCCGGATTCAATGATACCGGCACCCGGGTGTCGATGGTAACGAGTTGACGGCTCAAAAAGGCCTGATCCTTAAAATTTTCAAGATTTTCACGCTGTTTTTTTTTGGTGATGGTGTCAAGCTTTTCATAGACCCCTTGCATGCTGTGGTAAGTTTTAATCAAGCTAAGTGCCGTCTTCTGACCAATGCCCGGTACTCCCGGGATGTTATCGGCCGTATCACCCGAAAGCCCCTGAACATCGATCATCTGGAGCGGCTCAATCCCAAAGTCTTCCTTAATGGATTGAAGACCAATCGTACGATCTTTCATGGGATCCCAGATAGCGGTTTTGTCGCTGACCAGTTGCATAAAATCTTTGTCCCCGGTGACGATAACAACCGAGTACCCCGCCTTTTCGGCCAGGCGCACTGTGGTCCCGATAAGATCATCCGCTTCGAATCCTGACATTTCTATGATCGGCAGATTGAATGCCGAGGTAACCTCTTTGATATAAGGCAGCTGAACTACCATGTCTTCCGGCATGGGAGGCCGGTTGGCCTTGTATTCTTTATACATATCATGGCGAAAGGTAGGCCCTTTGGCATCAAAAAACATGGCGACATATTGCGGGGAACGGTCTTCCATGAGCTTTATGAGCATGCGGGTAAACCCGAATATCGCATTGGTCGGAAGCCCCCTGGAATTGGTGAGTCCCCGGATGGCATGGTAGGCGCGGTAAATATAGGCGGTACCGTCGATAAGATAGATGGTCTTTTCTTTTTCCATTTGGAGCCCTGTGCGTTGCTTTGGAGATACAGGCCACTCGAGGCGCGCTGAATACCTAATTCGGATAAACCGGGATTAACTAATGACCGGCACTAAACACAATATCCTAATCCGCCTGCGTTGGCTCATCGTGATGAGTTCTTCAGTCCTTCGACTGTGCTCAGGACCGTGAGCCTTTCGACCCATATTGACATGTTTTGCGGTCTGTATTAGAGTTTTCGGAAGATATATCAGTAAAGCAGTGAAACAACAAGATGAAAGACAGGGAATTACGATCTGCCTATCGACGAAAGTATCGTAAGCAGCGCCGGCGAGTTTGTCATTGCTGCGGCGGGGAATTTTCCTTCTGCTGGCACTGCCGGTGTGGGTTCAGTATCTGCCAGGACTGTATGCAAGAAAATATATGGGGCATGTCCTGCAATGCCATCACCTGGCAATGCCCGGACTGTGGAGGGCAGAATGGATTCGGCAACCAATGAGGGTATATGCGTTGCGGGGGGTCAGAAAGCGAAAGCAAAAAGAATCGATAACGACGAATTGTAAGCGTTACTCATTATTCCGTTTCTATCAGCAGTGTCTTCAAAACGTCTTCTTTGCCCACAATCCCCACAAGCTTACCGTCATCGACCACCGGCAATGTATGATAATTTTTTTCGACCATAAGGGCGGCAACTTTTTCAATATCGGTGTCTGGGTTGACGGTCGTCGGGTCCGGCGTCATAGCGTGCTCCACTTTTGTGGCCGCAATTTTCTCAACTTCTTTGTCCAGACGACTCAATAGGGTCAGCGGTATATAACCGTCTAACAGCGTAAAAAGCGAGGGAATCGGGATGCTTTTTTGTTGGGCGATGAGATCGCTTTGACATAGGATTCCCACAACTTCGCCGGTTTTATTGACAACAGGAACTCCGTTGATCCGTTCGGATAAGAGCAGTTTGGCCGCCTGGGCGATCTCAGTTTCGGGGGAAACGGTCTTTACTTCTCTGGTCATGATATCTTTTACTTTAAGCATGATACCACCTTTTTTTCAAAGACGATTTGATCGAAAAAAAATTGCGATATAGACGAGGTAAAGACAGATCCCGAAGCTTTGGGAATAGCGTGCTCCCTGTACTATCTATTCTGATTCGGTCTTTTTTGCCAAAAGTTCCACAACGAGTTTGTCAAGCTCCGGCAGTTCGACTGGTTTTTCCAAAACAATATCCGCATGGGCCTCGGTGGCCAGCGCGCCTGGGTGTTCACCCCAGCCGGTGATGGCAATGACGGGTATTCCCGGATATTTTTTTTTAATGATGGAAATGACACCGACACCGCTGATATAAGGCATCACAAGATCCGTGATGACGAGGTCAAATCCCTCTGCTTCCGTTTCAAACAACTTCAACCCCTCCATGCCGTCCGGTGCAGTATACACGTCATAATTTTTGCTGAAAAAGTGCTGCAGTCCGGCCACGGTTTCGACACTGTCATCAATGACGAGCAGGCGCTTCTTTTTCTCCATATTTTCCTCCCCGTTTAGTTTATTTGTTATTAATCATATCCTGTTAGAGCAGATAGGGCAAGGGTATAAATTGCATCTGCCATCGAAAACCGGGCAATAAATCCAGGATTGGTTTTAATTGCAACCGTTGGGATTTTGCTAAATCGTCGACACCTGCCTTTCTTCTCGCAGAGCCACAGAGATTAAAGCATTTTTGGTTCTTTCTGAGCGTACTTCGATCTATGTGAGAGATGAATTGACAGCGTATAACAACTTGACAATCAACCTGGGAATATTTAAATTAACGTTTTGAGAATATTCTCATAAAGGAGCTGAGATGGTACGACCTCAGAAAGACCGGATGGTAGCGTTTAATCCCGAAATCAGCTACTTCAAACCCCGGGGCATTCCCATGATTGATCTGGAGGAAGTTTGCCTCACGGTCGATCAGCGTGAGGCCATTCGATTGTCTGATCTGCTGGGGATGTCTCACGAAGATGCGGGTCGCCGCATGGGGGTTTCCCGTGCGACCTTCGGCCGGATTATTCAACGGGCCCGAAATGCGGTCGCCGATGCCCTGATTAATGGCAAAGCCATCAACGTTGAAGGCGGTAGCTATCGGATTGTCAATAAGGTGCGATTGTTTCAATGCATCAACTGCAATTTTGAGTGGGAGGAACCTTTCGGCAGCGGCAGACCCAAGCACTGCCCTTCGTGTAAAGAAAATGAACTTTACCGGCTTGGCAAAAAACGCAGGCAAAATAAATAAGCCGGAATATTAACGAAATAAACTAAAAGGAGTAAGATAAATGGTTGGAATTCAGAGTGATATGCCCAAAAATCCGCAACAGATGCAGGCCGAACAGGATACCGCGGTAAATGAGTCTTTAGGAAAAATAAAGAACAAGATACTTGTTATGAGCGGTAAAGGGGGTGTCGGCAAAACCAGCACGTCCGTCAATCTTTCCATTGCGCTGGCAGACAAGGGCTATAATGTAGGGATCATAGATGTTGATCTCCACGGACCGGATGTCCCCCGCATGCTGGGGCTGGAAGGCACACCCCAGGTCAATGAAAATAAAAAACTCAATCCCATCAGCCACTCGGAAACTTTGAAAGCCATTTCAATCGAATCTTTCACACCCAATAAGGATGATGCGATTATCTGGAGGGGACCGTTAAAATTTTCAGCCATCAAGCAGTTTATTGGTGATATCGACTGGGGGAATCTTGATTTTCTAATTATTGATGCGCCTCCGGGTACGGGAGATGAACCATTGACGGTTGCCCAGACCATTTCCGATGCCAAGGCCATCATTGTCACCACACCCCAGGAAGTCGCATTGGCGGATGTCAGAAAATCTATTAATTTTTGCAAGACCGTTAAGATGGAAATTTTTGGATTGATTGAAAATATGAGCGGTTTTTCCTGTCCGCACTGCGGCGAAATGATAGAGCTCTTTGGTACCGGCGGCGGAGAAAAAACTGCCAATCAAATGGGGGTACGTTTTTTGGGAAGAATTCCATTTGATCCCAAGATGGTAGCCTGTGGTGATTCAGGCGTCTGTTATCAGGAGTCCCACAGTGATTCGGCTGTCACCAAGGCATTTACCGATGTTGCGGAAACGATGTCCAAGCTGGTTTAAAGCTGGCTATCCGCCATTTAGTTACGGTTCAACCAGACACGAAGACCTAATAAAAGGAATATGAAATTTAAAATTACCACCCTTGTTGAAAATACAGTCGCGCAAAGTGGCAAAAAACTGATCGGCGAGCACGGTCTTTCGTTTTACATTGAAACCGAAAGCAATAAGATCCTGTTCGACACCGGTCAGAATCTTGCTATTTCAAATAATGCCAAAGTGTTGGGGATCGATCTCAGCCTTATCGATACGGTGATTTTAAGCCATGGGCATTATGACCATGCTGGCGGGTTGAAAAGTCTTCTGGAGTGTAACCGGGATTTTACGCTTTATGCCCATCCGGACGTATTTGATCAAAAGGTAAAAGGCGCTGATGATAATTTTAAATATATCGGGATTCCGGTTGAAAAGAATTTTCTTGAAGAAAAGGGCATAGAAATAAAGCTTGATAGAAACCCCGCACAAATAGCACCCGGTATCATGACAACCGGAGAAATACCGCTGGAAAATGATTTCGAAGGGTTGGAATCTGTCTTTTACATTAAAAAAGAAAATGCAGTTATTGCGGACACCCTGGCCGACGACCTGGCGCTAATACTGGATACGGACAAAGGTTTGACGGTTTTGCTAGGTTGCAGCCACCGGGGGGTGATCAATACCTTAAGTCACGTTGTCAGGCTAACCACTAAAAAGAGTATCAATGCCATACTGGGAGGTCTGCACCTGGGAAAGGCGTCTGACTCGAAATTAAGCAAAATCATGGATCACCTGGGCGGGTTTGGATTGGAGAAGATCGGGGTAGGGCACTGTACCGGAACGCGTGCGTTTGTGGCATTATCCAACGAATTCCCCAACAGGGTTTTTCTCAATACAGTTGGCCATGTTGTGAGTGTTTAGATGGTTAGCCCGATGCTTCTTTAGCTTTGCCATCACCGTCCAGATCACCCTTTCGTTTGGTTAAAAAATAAATGGGGCAAGACGATCGGAATTTACAGTAGATTTTCGGATCACGGCAGTCCAGGCATTCTTCACACATGTAGATATTGTGTTTCATGCACTCATAAATAGTCTCTCTTTCGGGATGATTCACGCAATACCCCAATTAAATTCCCTCCTGTAGCTTTTTTCCCTCCGAATAACCTTTTTCATTCTATCCTCAAAATTATAATTCAGGGTTTCCCTGCTCTAATCGCTCAAGCGCCTTGAAAACGGCATCTCGTTCATCTTCAAGTTCGAAAAGTTGTGCCATAATGGGCGGTTTTACCGAATGCGCAGGAAGCTGTTTTTCAACTGCTTTAATTTTCTCATCCAGTTCCTTCAAGCGTATTTTTAGTGAGTCAATATCATTTTCCATGATCATTTGGCCGCGGTTAAAGAATTCGAATTTAATGCCGATCAAATTATACAGCGTAACTATAATCACCTCCCATAAAATTCATCAACCTTTTTTTGATTCCGTTGATCAACTGATCCAAACGAGATCAAAAGGTTACGGATTTAAAAATCAGCGGCCAGCAGCAGAGGTGGTCCTGGCCCCTTTAAGGGGCCATCCTCTTACCCCCAGCTCTGCTGGTGGTCGCTGATTGGCAAAACCCGCATCGTCATTGCGTTAGATCTGGGAATTGGAATATGAAAAGCCTTTTTTTTCTTGTCTTAATTATTTTGTTGTGTCTGATATGTTTTCCGACCATGGCCGGGAATATCCCCGGAGAAATCATATTTGCCAGTGAAGAGAGATCCAATGCAACCAACAAGGACGGCACCGGTCTATACTGGGATATTTTCCGTGCCGTCTATGGATCCGAGGGAATCAAGACCAAAATTATTACCAAATCCTATAGCAGCTCAGTCAGCCTGGTGAGACAGCACAAAGCGGATGCCGCGGTGGGAATATACCCGCAAACCATTCGTGGAACCGTGTGCTCGAGGTATCCTTTCGTTAAAGATTATGTGTTGGTGTTGTTTAAAAAAAATAAATTCAGCCAGTGGGATGGACCGCAATCGCTCAAAAATAAAAAAGTCGCCTGGATAAAAGGCCACGCCTATGACGAATACCTGGGTGTGCCGGTGATTAAAAAAGAATTCGATACAAGAGAGGCCATACTGCGTCGGCTGGATCACGATCAGATCGATTTTTTTATGGATACCCGCAATGATATGGAATCGGTATTAAACAAAGGCATCATCGACATCACTCGCTACACGGTTGAAAGGGTTATGGAACTCGAACGATACCTTGTCTTTGCAAATAACAATAAAGGCAAAAGGCTAAAAAAAATATTTGATTTTCGATTTCCTGCCCTGGTCAAAACAGGAGCGATCGATAGATTGTATGTTAAGTGGAACTGGTGATCCGATCGCGAATGCGGCATGACTATCTCAGTTTGATTGTTTTACCTGGTCGCTCAATCTTTGCATCCAACACCCGACGAATCATTTCAGCTATATCTTTCATCACCAAAGGTTTCATGGCCAATTCTTTGATGCCTATTTTTTTGATGATGTCTTTGTCGATCCTTTCGCTGTAACCGGTACAGACGATGACAGGGATATGCGGGCGGATGGAAATTATTTTTGCTGCCAGCACATCACCGGTCATAGCGGGCATGGTCATGTCGGTGATCACCAAATCAAATTTATCCGGTGTTTGGCGGAACAGCCCGAGGGCCTCGAGACTGTCCGTTCTGGCGGTCACTTGGTATCCCAGCCGGACCAGCAGTCGCTTGGCGATATCCGCCTGGAAATCTTCGTCGTCCACGAACAGGATATGCTCTGTTCCGGTGACCATGAGCTGTACACTATCTTCCGGGGTGATCGATACGGCTTCAGAAGCAGGTAAAAATAAACTAAAGGTAGTTCCCTGTCCCGGTAAGCTGTCCACGGTAATGGCTCCGCCGTGGCTTTTGACGATGCCGTGAACCACGGAAAGTCCCATCCCGGTACCTTGCCCTACCTTTTTGGTGGTGAAAAATGGATCGAAAATACGCCCTGAAACCTCCGGTGACATGCCGCAACCCGTATCGCTGACCGTGAGTTTAATGAATTTTCCTGGTTTTACACCAGGATGTTGTCCGGTAAATTTAGAATCCAGGTCCACATCCAATAGGTTTACTTCCAGGATGCCGCCATTTTCCTGCATGGCATAACTTGAATTGGTGCAAAGATTCATTAAAATTTGATGAATGCTTGTGGTATCCGACAGAACGGTTAAATTGGACTCAATTTTATGACGAATTTGAATGGTTGACGGCAATGAAGCCCGCAATAATTTGATGGCTTCATTAACGATAAGGTTGACTTTTATCGGCTGCAACTCGTTTTCTCGCCGGCGGCTGAAGGTCAAAATCTGTCGGACTAGCTCTTTGGCCCTTCCACTCGCCTTCAGTACCTGTTTGAAATTATTTTGCATGGGGTCGTCTTTGGGAGTATCCATTAACGACAGTTCCGTATACCCTATGATGGCAGACAGAATATTGTTGAAATCATGAGCTATACCGCCTGCCAACGTCCCGATGGCCTCCATTTTTTGTGCCTGAGCGAGACGTTTTTCAAGCTTCCATTTTTCGGTGACATCGATTCCCACAGCCAGGATTTCTCTGATTCTGCCTTCCTCATCATAAATGACCTTGTTCATCCAGGTCACCCTAACCAGTTCGCCGTTCCGCCGAACGTTTTCATTTTCGTTGGAGACATAACGTTCAGGCTTGGCGCCGATATCTTTGATCATCGCCTCCAGATCAAAGCCGCTGCTGTCTTTTTGGCGAACGATGGTACCGACGACATTTTTCCCGATAATTTCTTCTTCGTGATAACCAAAAAAGCGCTGAGCATAGTTGTTAAAAAAGATTACCTGGCCGTTTGTATCCATGCGTAGAATAATGCAATTGGCACTTTGGACGAGTTCGCGATAGTTTCTCTCACTCCCTCGCAGGGCTGCTTCAGCCCTGTTTCTTTCCTGAATCATGCGGTTTGCCGACCGTGCAAGGGATTCAAACTCCACAAAAGGCAATTTTTCAGAGTCGATTTTAGCTGATGCGGTAGCCGCATTTGAGAAAAATGCGGAAAAAAGGTCAAAACTTTTTTTCATACGATTCGAGATGAATTTGGCAGTTAACAGGATAAGAAACAAAACCGTTGCCAGTATGGCTATGATATTTAAATAATGATTCTTTACTCTATCCTGCAATGCCGCTTTTTTCTGATTGATGATCGTTTCGATATTTTCGACATTGACGCCGGCACCGACATACCATCCCCATCCCGGGATCTTCATGGTGTAACTCAGTTTATTGAAAGTGACATTACTGTTCAATTTTGGCATCACATAGCTGACATATCCTCCCCCTGATTTTGCGGCGTTAATCAGTTCCCGAACGATCTTGACGCCATTCACATCGGTGATGTCGATCATATTCCGACCTTTTGCGGGTCCTGAAAGACTCAAACCGTCCCACCGACCTGCAAAAATGTAGCCGTCATCGCCGAAGGTAATATTCTCAATACGGGCCAGAACTTCCTGTTGAATATCATTAACGACATCATCCAGATATTCGCCCGTTCCGATCAACCAGTCAAAAGGTTCAAAATGCTTGATGAATGCTATCTTGGGAAAATCTTTGCCGGCCTTATTGGGCTTGGTCCAGGTATAGCGATAAAATCCTTTACCGGATTCATTGATGATTTCGATCATATCCCGAATAACAAATTTACCTTGGGTATCCTGCATATCGATTAGATTCAGACCTTCCATTTCAGGTCGATCGGCGAACAGAATTTCAACACCGTCTATACGGGTGATAAAATAATACCCGCGCTGGTTGTTATAGCGAATGGGTCGCAAGGCATCTTTAATGATTTTTTTAAGTTCATCCGGATTTTTGGTTGCCCTGTGTTGGTTGTATAAATTGATAGCGATATCATAAGCTTCATTGGTCCGATTCCTGATTATTTGTTTCAATCTTGTTTCTGCCTGGGATTTCTTATATTCGATGTAGTCGATTACCTTATCGGTTTCATTTTTGATAATGTTCTCTTGAGTTTTGACATATTCTTCCCTTAAAGTGACTTCTTCTTTTTTAAATCGTTCATACTCATTGACTATCCGGGAATAACCTGCCAGGCCCACAGAAATAAAGGCCAGAATCACCATGCTGTACAAAAAGGTCTTTGTGATG
>Ga0316196_10000361_pt1 | contig 17155 bp, 13 predicted proteins | sample Eddsed2cm_MG_FD_204938 | JGI IMG/M metagenome (GOLD analysis project Ga0316196, IMG submission 204938) | Coastal sediment microbial communities from Maine, United States - Eddy sediment 2 cm | ecosystem: Environmental > Aquatic > Marine > Coastal > Sediment | place: USA: Maine | collected... | reverse complement strand
AGGATGCCGTGTTGATCGCAGATCTCGCGCAGGCGCTCGAGGTAGCCGACTGGCGGCGGAATAATACCGGCTGATCCGGCCACGGGTTCGACAATAACCGCAGCGATATTGCTGCCGTCGTGGAGTTCGGCCAGGCGTTGCAGGTCATCCGCAAGGTGGGTGCCCCAGCCGGGTTGTCCGCGGCTGAATGCGTTTTCGGCAATGTTGAGTGTGTGGCGGATGTGATCAACGCCGGGTATCAGGTTCGCACTGAAGACTTTGCGGTTCGGTACGATACCGCCGACCGACATGCCGCCGAAATTAACGCCGTGGTAGCCCTTCTCACGACCAATCAGGCGAGTCCGATTTCCCTCACCCCTGGCACGGTGGTAGGCGAGCGCAATCTTCAAAGCCGTGTCGACCGACTCGGACCCCGAGTTGGTGAAAAAGGCATTGGAAAAGCCGTCAGGCGCCATGTCGATGACGCGTTCGGCGAGCGCGAATGCTTTGTCATTGCCCATCTGGAAGGTCATGCAGTAGTCGAGTTTGGCAACCTGCTGCTGCACGGCTTCGACGATTTTTGGATGGCAATGGCCGACGCCACAGGTCCAAAGACCGGAAAACGTGTCGTACAGGCGCGTGCCGTCTGCAGTGATGTAGTGGTGGCCTTGGGCACCGCAAATGATGCGCGGGTTTTTCTTGAAATCGCGATTGGCCGTAAACGGCATCCATAGGGCGTCGATATCTGCGGCAACTGCGCTCATCAGGGGGCACTCCAGCTTGGTTCAAACAGACCGACAAGTGTAAATCCGAGTAGCTATGTTAAACAATCAGTTATGTGATCGCTGCTAAGCTATTGATTTTCTGATGTTGCCCACTCAGAATGTTTAGCTTAGTGAACACTCAACGGGAGCTCTCTCATGGACCAGGAAATTGGCCACCGCCTGAAGGCCGTTCGCACCCGAATCGGGCTCTCCCAGCGCCACCTGGCGCGCGTCTCCGGCGTCGCGAATGCCACGATCTCGCAGATCGAGGCGTCGCGCCTGAATCCAACCGTCAGCATGCTGAAGAAAGTGCTCGATGGCATACCGATGAGCCTCAGCGAGTTCTTCGCGGACGATTTCGAGGCTGTCGACCGCATATTCTTTCGCGCCGAGGAATTGACCGAGATCGCTGACGGTGGCGTCTCATTCCGGCAAGTCGGTGCAAATCTGCACAACAAGGCGATTCAGTTGATCAAGGAGTGTTACCAGCCCGGTGCCGGCACGGGCCGTCATGCGATGACGCACGAGGGCGAGGAATGCGGCATCGTGCTCAGCGGTCGTCTGGAGGTAACTGTCGCAGACAAGACCGAGGTGCTCCGGGCCGGTGATGCGTACTACTTCAGGAGCGATCAGCCGCACCAGTTCCATAATCCCGGTAACGAGCCCTGTGAACTGATTACTGCTTGCAGCCCACCCAGCTTCTGATTCAGAATAGCCGCCCGGTTTTTTTAATCCAGATTAGAATTTAATGGCACAGTTTGGCACGGTCTTTTGCGACCACATCGCAATTGCCCACTACAAAGAGGGTGCGTGGCAGGGAGCAGCAATCGAACCGCTGGCGCCGCTGCCCATGCATCCGGCATCACATGTTTTCCACTATGCGAGCACCTGCTTTGAGGGTTTCAAGGCGTATCGCTGGGAGGACGGCAAGGCGCGAGTCTTTCGACTTCATGACCACATCGCGCGGATGCGAAAAAGCGCCGCCTCGCTGTGCCTGCCCATACCGGATGCCGAGTTGCTCGCGAACATGGTTCTCGACATTGTCGCGAAGAACATCGACGACATTCCTGCACCGCCAAGCTCGCTGTACCTCAGGCCGACCCTGATCGGCACGCTGCCGAATATCGGGGCCGCCGCGGCGCCATCGACCGAAGCAACGCTGTTCGTGCTGACGTCCCCGGTTGGTGATTATTTTGAAGGCGGCGCACGGCCACTGAAATTGCTCGTCGACGATGAGCGGGCGCGCTCGACTGAACAGCTGGGCAGTACCAAGACGGGCGGCAACTATGCAGGCGCGCTTGGCCCTACGCTGGCAGCCAAAGCCGAGTACGGTGTCGACCAGGTGTTGTTCTGCCCTAATGGGGATGTACAGGAAACCGGTGCCGCCAACTTTCTCCTGATGAACGACGACGAAGTCATCACGAAGGCGCTCGACACCTCATTCCTGCATGGCATTACGCGGGCGTCAATCCTGACGCTGGCGGCTGACCTCGGCTACAAGGTCACAGAGCGGCATTTCACTGTTGATGAACTGCTGGCGGCGATCCCGACGTATGAGGCGGTGTTGTCCGGCACGGCGGCCTGCCTGACGCCGGTTGGTTGCCTGGTCTACAAGGGTGAAGAGCGCAACGTCATAGACGGCCAACCGGGTCCGAACACCGACAAACTGCGCAAAGCCCTGCAGGATATCCAGTACGGTAATGCGCCGGATACGCATGGCTGGTTGACCGAAGTTCGCACATAAAAAAAGGCGGCGACCGACCGGTCGCCGCCTTATTACCCCCACAGACTATTGAAACGACAACTTGGCGTTGATCGAGTAAGTCCGTCCCATCGTGTCGAACAGGCTCGGGAAGGTATTACCCGAGTTGAACGCCGTTGAGCCGGTCTCGTTACCGAGGATCGGAGGATCTTCGTCAAGAACGTTAGCCACGAGTAGCGAGACGCGGATCGTGTCCTGCCAGGTGTAGCCAAACGTCAGGTCGAAGTAGTCCTGTGAATCGACACTGCGGAACTCCGGGAATGCCGCAGCTGATTCGTTCGCCTGGATGTCCATGCTGCCGATATGGCGCCACAACAACGAGGCGTCAAAATCTTCGCGAACCCACTGCGTACGCAGCGTGGTCCGGAATTCCGGAACCGGGTCGCACGAGGTTCCGTAGACACCTTTGCAGTCAACAACCGGTGACAGTGATGTTGTCTGGAACTCGTTCGTCAGGTACTGGTGCGCGGTCCAGCCAATGGACAGGTCGCCTGCATTGCCAAGGGCGAAGCCGGTGTTGATGACCAGGTCGATTCCTTCCGCCTGGAAGCGTTCGAAGTTCGTGAAGAACGCCGGAACGCCTGTGCCGGTTTCGGTGATCGCACCACCGACACGAACAACACCAGTGAGGCAGGCGGGATCTTCGAGCACGTAGCAGGCATCGAGAGCTTCCTGGCCCGAGGGCTGGTCGATGTAGTTGTTAATCTCGATATCGTAGTAGTCGACCGAGATCGTTGTGCCCTCTGTGAAACTCCAGTCAGGCTCCCACACGAAGCCGATGGTGCGCGTCGTGGCCTCTTCAGGTTCGGGTAGGAACGCCGCGTTTGTGCCATTGAACACGTTGATCTGGCCCGAAATGATGTCGGCTACCTGTCCTACCTGTGTCGGCAACATGCCGGTTTGTACACAGAGGTCGAAAAGGCGTTCGCCCTGCTGCGGCGGAGTCGGATTGCCGACAGAACACGGGTCAAATGTTGCATTGTCGAGGCCCGTCGTGATGGGGCTAAACAGCTCCCCGACGTTCGCTACACGCACAGCCTGCTGTTGCATCGCACGGAGACGGAAGCCCGGCACAATTTCCCAACTCAATCCGGCTTTCCATGATTCCGTCGAACCCTGCACACTATAGTCCGCACTGCGGAAGCCTGCTTCGAGGAGTAAATTCTCGAAACCAGTCTTGCCTTGTACCAACGGCAGAATTGCTTCTACAAACCACTCGTCGGAGTCGTAGGCGCCAGCTATGGGCAGACGATTTCCACCGGCACCACCCTGGCAGCTCGTTGGGGCTTCCTTGAGGCATTCGTCCGGCGACGATTCGGCCGTGAGTTGGCTGTGCTCAAAACCAAAGGCAACTGACAGTCCCTCGCCTGCGGACGGCAACGCGATCGGATCAATCATGCCATCAATAGAGGCGTGCCAGATTTCCTGCGTCGATTTGCGAATATCGCTTGCAATGGCAATGAAATAGCCAGAGTCGCGCTGTTCCGGAGTAATCGAGCCTACCGGGCCGAAGATGTTGATCGGAGTACACGGCGCACCTGTAACCACACCCGTAACGCTAACGCACGTGTCGGCATCAACCGTATCTATTCCAGCCTGCAGGTTGTTGATGTTGGTGAAACCATCACGCGTCTCAGTGGCCCTGGACTCGCCCTTCTGGAAGGACAAGTCGTAGTTCCAACTGTCGGCAGCCCCGGGCAGAGTACCGCGAGCACCAAGGACATACTGGAAGTAGTCGGTGTCGAAGATACCGGTACGTGGACCTAACTCCAGCGTGCGTCGTCGTGCTGTTGACGTAAACGCATCGTTTTCGTCGAATACACCGTCGCCGTTAACGTCCTGGATTCCAACCGAGTTGAATCCCATCGGATCTGCCGCCAGGGCTCCGGTGAGAGCATCCAGCGTCTCCTGGTCGCAGGTACCGCCGAGGTTGGCTTGGCAGTCGGTAATTGCGTCGCCCGTCTGGGTAACGAACGATGCCGCACCGGTATTCAGGTCATTAACGATCGTCGTTCTGGTGCCATTATTGAAAAACGGGTTCTGGACCGGAATCGTGAACGCCGTTCCGAAGGTGCCCGACGGGGCGATCTGGAAGTCCGACGAGTTGGACGAGAACGTGCCGCGGGCGTAAAACTCGACATGGTCGTTGTAGTCGTAGGAAATAGCGGTCGTTGCCTGCCAGCGTTCCTGCGGCGTCTGGTAGTAGTTGAACGGATTGAAATTGAAGCGGGCACATTCGCCGGCAACCAGGTCGCCATTGTCGCGAAACTGATAGCTGTTACCGCTGCGCAGGTTCAAAGTGGCAGGAATAGACGTCGTCGAGCCGACGCCGGACGAGTGTGCAGTTGTAAACGGTGTATTACCCGAACAATCGGCAGCCGGTTCCGGTGGCGGAGATCCGAGTCCGGATCCGGTCGATGTTGCAACGCCGAATTCGCCAAACTTGCGATCGGCGAGCAGGATGCTGCCGCGGTCGGTGTACGTCGCGCCGAACAACATGTGGCCGCGGTCGTCGGCGAATTGCGCGCCGAACAGTGCGCCAACGTAATTCGTACTTTCACCGCCGCCGCCAGTCGCCTGGCCCGAATCCGTCGACGAATAACCAACGTCGAGTTCGAAGCCTTCGAAATCATCTCGCAATATGAAGTTCACAGCGCCCGACATCGCATCTGATCCGTATACGGCCGATGCGCCACCTGTGACGACGTCAACGCGTTTCAGCATGTTGATCGGGATGACATCGGTAGAAACAATGCCGTTGATGTCATACGGCGCCAGACGCTTGCCGTCAATCAGGATCAGCGAGCGTTCGGGCCCGAGGCCACGCAGGTCTAATGTTGCCTGGCCCCTGGTGCCGTTATTGACGTTCTCGCCGTCGCCCGGAATCGTAATAGGCAAGTCGCGGAAAACGCGTTCAATGTTTGGCGTTTGTTTCAGTGAAATTTCCTCCTCACCAATTGTTGTTACCGGGCTTGCAGCAACGACATTTTCGTTCCTGATTCGTGTGCCAGTAGCGATGACCTCTTCGATTTCGAGACCATCATCACTGTCACTATCTTGTGCCGACGCCGGCATACAGATTGCTGTGATTGCCCCCGCTAACACAGCCGAACGCAACCAGCGCACGGCAACTCGAGAATTGCTCATTTGGATTACTCCCCCTGACTTAAGAAAACTCGTATGCCTAGGCAAACGATGCGTAACGCATTAAACGTCTTTGCGTCTCAGGGGTAGATGTTGCGAACGTCGAAATGGTTCGTGCGAAACTCAGACTGCTTTCGCATATACAAACCGTTAGAAAGTTTTGCTTATAACGGCCGCGCTAATCGACAAATGGTATAGAAGTTTTTTGAACTTTTTAAATCGCTTTGGAAAAGCGATCGGCGTTTTCTTCGTTACCGATGTAACGATCAAATGTCATCGCAATGTTGCGAAGTAACAAGCGGCCCTTCGGGGTTATGCGGATGCCAGTCGCGTCCAGGGCAATCAGGTCATCATTGGCCAGCGGACCGAGTCTGTCGATCTCCGCTGCAAAGTATTCGCGAAAATCAATGTCGTGTTCCCGGCCGAACTCGTCAAAGATCAGTTCGTCGTAACACATCAACGACTGAATAACGTCAGCGCGCAACAAATCGTCGTCGTCCACGGAGATTCCTTTGCGGATGGGCAGCGTGCCACTCTCTATCAGAGTTTCGTATTCCATTGTTGTAACGGAGCTCTGCGCGAATACGTTGCCTATGCTGCTGATAGAGCTCACACCGAGCGCGACAAGGTCGCAATGACGATGTGTCGAATAGCCCTGGAAGTTGCGCTGCAACGTGCCATCGCGGCGGGCCTGCACCAGTTCATCATCGGGCAGGGCGAAATGGTCCATGCCAATGTAAATGTAGCCTGCCGCAGTAAGGCGTTCGATCGTGTTTTCGAGGATGTCGAGTTTGACCTCGGGGGCCGGGATGTCGTCCGCATTGATCATGCGCTGGCCTTTGAAGCGCTGCGGCAGGTGTGCGTAGTTGTACACAGCAAAGCGGTCCGGCCGCATATCGATGGCGGTATCGAGTGTCTGTTCGAAGCTCGCGACCGACTGCAGTGGTAACCCGTAGATAAGGTCAAAGGAAATCGAGCGGAACCCGGCCTGGCGTGATGCCTCGACCAGCGACGTCACTTCGGCGACAGATTGCTTGCGGTTCACTGCTTCCTGAACAGCTGCGTCAAAATCTTGAATGCCAAGACTGAGGCGATTGAAACCCAGCTCGGTTAGCAGGTGAATACTTTCTTCGGTCACAGTTCTCGGATCGACCTCGATCGAGAACTGCCGCTGCTCGCTCGTGTCGAGCGTGAATGCGTCCCCGAGTTTCCCCAGCAGGCTGCGCATCTGCTCTTCATCGAGGTACGTCGGCGTACCACCACCAAAGTGCAGCTGTTCCACCAGGCGTGAGCGGTCAAACAGGTCGGACTGCATCTCGATTTCGCGATACAGGTTGCCCATGTACTTGCTGACTCGTTCCTGGTTGTGCGTCACGATCTTGTTGCAGCCGCAGTAGTAGCAAAGTGTGTGGCAAAACGGGATATGTACGTAGAGCGACAAGGGCACGCCGGACGCGTTGCTGGCCCGCGCATTGTCGATGTAATTCTGCACCGTAAGGTCCTCACTGAACTGCAGTGCGGTCGGATACGATGTATACCGTGGTCCGCGCCCGTCATAGCGGCGGATCAGGTCGAGATCAAAGCAAACTGTGTCTGTAGACATGGTCTAAATGGTCGCCTAAATCATGGCGCACTCAAATGGGTACTTTCCGTAGGCTGTGTACGAGATATAACGCAACCGTAAACAGCAGCACGGCGACACCCTGGTGCGCAGCAGCAAGTGCCAATGGCACGCTAAGCAGCAGTGTGGATATTCCGAGGATAACCTGCAGAACTGCGGTGTGCAGCAGCGCGCTCACCGCTGGCCCCGAGCGTTGCGGCATGCCCGCCTTGCGGCCACGCCACCAGAATACTGCGATCACAAGAAATGTCGTAATCGCCAGCAGTCGATGATTGAATTGAACCGTCGTCATGTTTTCCGTGAGATTTCGCCAGAAAGGATCGAGGGCCGACAGTCCAGGAGGCACCCAGTGAGTTCCCATCAAGGGGAAGGTGTTGTAGATCTCACCGGCTTTGAGGCCTGCGACAAATCCGCCCGAGATGATCGTGATCGAGATGAGCATGATCAGCATCACGGACTTGCCGAACCAGGGGTGTCGAATGCCTTGTCGCTGAGTGAACAGTAGCGACATCGCAACCCAGAACATGAACGCGTATATAAGGAATGCGGCGAGCAGGTGCGCCGTCAGCCGGTACTGGCTGACGTGCGGATTATCGACAAGGCCGCTCTTGACCATGTACCAGCCCAACACGCCTTGCAGCCCGCCCAGTACGAACATCAGCAGGTACTTGGGCGTTTCCCGCAGCCCAATGTAGCCTCTCGCCAGAAAAACAAGAAACGGCAGCAGGAACACGACGCCAATTGTGCGACCGAGCAGCCGGTGCAGGTACTCGAGCCAGAAAATACCTTTGAATTCATTCACATCCATGTGTGAATTGACCTTCAGGAACTCGGGCGTTTGCTGGTAGATCTCGAAAACACGCTGCCATTCCGCATCGCCGATCGGCGGCAGCCAGCCCATCATCGGTCGCCAGTCGGCCATCGAAAGGCCCGAGCCGGTGAGGCGCGTCACGCCGCCCAGTACGATCATGACAAAGACCAGGCCACAGCAGACGAGCAGCCAGGTGGCGATCTGTTTGTTTTGTTTGGAGTCAGACATGGGGCGCAATCTTAGCAGCACGAAAGGACTGAAGTGACCGCTGATGCTAGGTATTTTCCCTAGTGGTGGCGCTACGCCCCTATGGCTAGTCTGTGACGGTCGCGATACTGAGTTTCTGGTCTCGGTTTGGCCAATGTCATAACCCCCACGAGCCGCGAGACCTGACAAACCGGGCGGGCAGGATGCCCGCCCTTTTTTATGCCCGGGTATCGCGTCACCGCTAACCCCGACACGAACATGCGACTCATTCACAGGCGCAAAAATTTTGCATTTGGCGCGCCATAGCGCCGGAATACGGGTAATATCGGCGTTACCCGATTACACAGAAGCGGGCGTTCGACCACCTTTTGGTGGCGATTTTGTTACGAGGTATCTATGTCAGGCGAAAGAGTGCAGGGAACCGTTAAGTGGTTCAACGACGATAAAGGTTTCGGCTTTATCGAACAGGAAGGAGGGGCAGATGTCTTTGTCCATCACAGTGCGGTCCAGATGGAAGGCTTCAAGTCCCTGAAAGAGGGTCAGAAAGTAACGATGGAAGTGACGCAAGGCCAGAAAGGCCCTCAGGCCGAGAACGTCATCGCCGAGTAGATTCGCCCTCGTCGGGCGCTACTCAATTCCATGCCGCTGCAAATTCGACTGCACCTTGCGGGCGGCGGTCGGTTGAGTTGTGCCTGTCGTGAGGCCCGCTCTGCTAAGAAACCAGGCCGCCGACGCCGTCGTAGACGAGTTTGGCGCCGACAACAAACAGCAGCACGTAAACAAACGTAAAAAAGAAACGGTCGCTTACGCGCGCGTGCAACCATGCGCCCATTAATACGCCAACCGGCGCCAGGACGACCAGCGCTGCAGAGGTCGCAAGGTTGGCAGTGTCGAACTGATCGAGCCAGGTATACGGGATCAGTTTGACGTAGTTGACCACTGCGAAAAACACGATCGTCGTTGCCGCAAAATCAGTTCTGTCCAGTGGTCGGCGCAGCAGATACATGCTGATTGGTGGCCCGCCGGAGTGGGCGATGAAGCTCGTGAAGCCAGCGACCGAGCCCCCGACAATACCGTAGCTGCGCGGATACTCCGTCGGAGCAACACTGTTAGTCCGTGTCTTGTTGATCCAGTAGTGCATCGTGAAAGTGATTGCGACAACACCGACGATCAGACGCACGATTGACGCGCTCATATACTCAAACAAAATCGTGCCGACGAGAATGCCGATCAGCGACGCCGGCAGCAGGATACGCAGCTCCGGCCAGATCCACTTGCCACGAAATTTCCAGAGCGCGACGAGATCCATGACGCAAAGAATAGGCAGCAGGATTGCGGCGGCTTGCAGGGGAGATATGACGAGCGCCATCAGCGGCACGGCGGCCACGCCGAGGCCGCCACCAAAACCGCCTTTGGAAATGCCGAACAGAAGTACCGCCGGAATGGCGGCGGCGTAGAACCAGGGGTCGGTGATCAACAGGCTCTCCTGCCGGGCATTTCGTGATTAAATAGACGATTCACAATCATAATGAAAAACGACCATGAAACTCAGAATTCGTGACAATTCAATCAGATTGCGCCTGACGCGAGGCGAAGTCGACCGACTACGGGACGAGGGTCTCGTGCAGGCAACTACCTCTTTTCCGGGTGGCGGTGAGTTTCGGTACGAAGTCGAAAGCAGCCCCGCGAGCGTGAATCCCGCGGCGTCTCTTTCCGATAACAAGATCACTGTTCGGCTGCCCGAGTCGACCGTTGGCGCGTGGGCGGCAAGCGAGCAGGTATCGATTACCGGCGAGCAGCAACATAAAAATGGAGAGCAGCTCAGCATCCTGGTGGAAAAGGACTTTGCATGTCTTGCGCCACGTGAGGGCGAAGATGAAGCGGATATGTATCCGCACCCCGCCGCCGACGGCGGCGAAGGGCAGTGTTAGTGTCGGCAACGCGTTACGCCAGGTTCGACCCGATAACGAGCACGATTTTGCCCTTGTGACGGCTGCTCTCCATGAGTTCGTGTGCTGCTGCCACATCATTCATTGAGAATGTCGAGTCGATGATCGGTCCGACCTCGCCGGAATCGAGCAGGGGCAAAACATTGTTTTCGACCTGTGTGGCAATCAGCGATTTTTCGTCTACCGACTGCGGGCGCAGGGTCGAGCCGGTAATTGTCAGCCGCCGGCCCAGCACAACACGCATGTTGAGTTCCGCTGTTGGTCCCTGCAGGAATGCGATGATAGCGTAGCGGCCTTCGAGTGCCATGCTATCCATGTTCTTCTGCATGTACGGTCCTGCGACCATGTCCAGCAATACGTCCACGCCACGTCCGTCGGTCGTATCCCTGACGGCGCGCTGCCAGTCTTCTGTCCTGTAATTGATCGCTTTGTCCGCACCCAGTTCTTCGCAGAAGCGACATTTCTCATTGCTGCCCGCCGTTGTGATGACCTTGCAACCATAAGCCTTCGCGAGTTGGATCGCGGTCGTGCCAATACCACTTGAGCCGCCATGCACCAGGAAGGTTTCACCCTTCCCAAGACGACAGCGCATAAAGACGTTGTACCAGACTGTGAAGAAGGTCTCGGGAACGGCCGCTGCTTCGATGAGCGATAACTTTGCTGGCACTGCGAGGCAGTGGCCTTCATTCACGCAGCAGTACTCGGCATAGCCACCGCCATGCGTAAGCGCCATAACCGTATCTCCCACCGACCACCGACCGACCGAGGATCCGACGGCGACGACTTCGCCCGCAACCTCGAGTCCAGGCAATTGACTCGCGTCTGCCGGGAGCGGGTAGAGTCCCTGGCGCTGCAAAATGTCGGGCCGGTTGACGCCCGCAGTTGCAACCCTGATGAGTACGTCAGCGTCGCCAATTTGGGGAACCGGTTCTGTGACGTTGACGAGGACCTCGGGGCCACCGGGCTTGTCGATAGCGATGGCTCGCATCGTGTCAGGAATCGTCATAAGCGGGTTTGTCCTGTTGGGTAACTCCGGCGAGTATCACGCCCAAAAGGCCATGGACACAAGACACGATGTGTGGATACTGGCAGAGCATCTATTACGTCAGTGTAATCATGTCTGAAAATCCGATTTTATGGAGCCCCTCTGATGAGCGCATACAGGCTGCGGCCATGTATCGTTTCATGCGGGCACAGGGATTCGACAACTACGATGAACTGTACAGTTGGTCGATCGATAACTCGCCGGCATTTTGGGAAGCGCTTTGCGAGTTTTGCGACGTGCGGTTCGACACGCCTGCGGACATCACTCTGGCGCGGCCCGACAACATCATGGATGCGGGATGGTTCAGCGGTAGCGCGTTGAACTGTGCAGCGCACCTTACGCGCCATACGGGGCAGCGCGCGGCAATCATCTTCTGTGGTGAAAACGGTGCGCGACGAGAAATCAGTTTCGACCAGTTGCGTGAGTCGGTCGCTGCTGTTGCCGCCGGACTGCGTGACGCGGAAGTCGGTTTTGGCGATCGTGTGGGCGGGTTCCTGCCGAACTGCCCCGAAGCCGTGATTGCGATGCTTGCGACTGCGAGTATAGGTGCGACCTGGTCATCGTGTTCACCCGATTTCGGCGTTAACGGTGTCGTCGATCGCTTTGGGCAAATCGAACCCAAAGTATTGTTTGCGACAGATGGCTATTACTACAACGGCAAGCGCATTGATTCGCTCCCTGTTGTGGCCGGCATCGTCGAAAATATTCCGAGCATCGATGCCACCGTCATCGTGCCGTTTCTTGCAGACGGTCCGGATACGTTTCTCGACACGGCGTTTGTTACCTGGAGTGACTTTCAAAAGCCAGGTGTGCCGCTGACATTCGAAGCGGTACCGTTCAATCATCCGTTGTACATCATGTATTCATCGGGAACGACGGGCGTGCCGAAGTGCATTGTGCACGGCCACGGCGGAACCTTGCTGCAGCTCCTCAAAGAACATGTGTTGCACACCGATGTCTCGGATAAGGATCGCGTGTTCTATTTCACGACCTGCGGCTGGATGATGTGGAATTGGCTGGTGGCGGGGCTGGCCCCGGGTGCAACCGTGATCCTGTTCGACGGCTCGCCGTTCTTCGACGAGGGTCATGGGCTCTGGAAGATGGCCGAGCGTGAACGAGTCACGGTGTTCGGGACCAGCGCGAAATATATCTCGGCGTTGCAGAAAGCCGGCGTAAGACCAGTGGATGACTACAAACTACCGGAGTTGCGCGCCGTATTGTCGACTGGTTCGCCCCTGGCGCCCGAGAGTTTTGACTTTGTCTACGATGCGATAGGCAGTGATCTGCAGCTTTCATCCATTGCCGGTGGTACCGACATTATCAGCTGCTTTGCGATTGGCAACCCGACGCTGCCTGTACGTCGCGGGGAACTTCAATGCCGCGGACTCGGCATGGCTGTGCAAATTTTCGATGAATTGGGCAACGCTGTTGTCGGGCAACAGGGCGAGCTTGTTTGCACCCAGCCGTTCCCATCGGCACCGGTCTGTTTCTGGAATGACGACGGTGGGTCACGCTATCGCGCTGCCTACTTCGAACGATTCCCCGGGGTCTGGGCGCATGGCGACTTTGCTGAGCTGACCGCGCGTGGCGGCCTGATCATTCATGGACGTTCTGACGCCGTCCTGAACCCGGGTGGTGTGCGCATTGGCACAGCTGAGATCTATCGACAGGTCGAGAAACTCGACGAGGTGGTCGAGAGCATTGCGATTGGCCAGAATTGGCTTGACGACGTTCGGGTCGTATTGTTTGTCGTACTGCGACCCGACCTCGAACTCGATGACGACTTGCAGGGTCGGATTCGCAAAGTAATTCGCGACAACACGACGCCGCGGCACGTCCCGGCGAAGATCGTGGCCGTCACGGATATTCCGCGAACGAAAAGCGGCAAAATCGTCGAACTTGCAGTACGCTCCGTCGTGCATGGAGAAGCTGTTAAAAACACCGAGGCTCTGGCCAACCCCGAAGCGCTCGATAATTTTCGTGACATCGCCTTTCTTTACGAAGACTAGATGTAGCCGCTGATGGAGCGTGGCGAGCTGATCGGCGTAGAAGTCTCTGCCGGGCGCGTACTGCCCGAGTGGATCGACATCAACAATCACATGAATGTCGCTTACTACGTGCTGGCGTTTGACCGTGGTGTGGACTCGCTTTGGGATCGTTTCGGTATCACCGACCAGCACATCCAGGAAATGAACAGTTCGACGTTCGCGGTCGAATCGCATGTCATCTACCGGCGCGAACTGACGCTCGACGATCCTTTCATAGTGACCGCGCAGATACTCGCGTACGACGAGAAGCGTATTCACCAGTTCCAGCGCCTCTACCACGCCGAGCAACACTACCTCGCGGCGACTGCGGAGTGGATGAACCTGCACGTAGACCTTACGACACGACGTGTCGCCCCATGGCCGAAGACAATCCTCGAGGACATCGCGAAGGTGGCCGCCGCACAGGGCGAATGGCCCTGGCCGAGGGAAGCGGGCCGGCAAATGAAGATTGCGGTGCCAATTTTCAGCGTGCGGGCTGGCCAGGATGACGACGCATGAGTTTTCTACTTGCGATCGACCAGGGAACGAGCAGTAGCCGCGCGGTTGTTTACGACGACGCACTGCAAACGCTGGCGAGCGCGCAGCAGGAGTTTCCGCAGATTTATCCAAAGCCCGGCTGGGTCGAGCACGACCCGGAGGCGATCTGGGAGTCAGTACGCCATGTGACCGGGCAGTGTGTTGATGAGCTCGGCGTAACCGATTTTGCCGGCATCGGCATCACGAACCAGCGTGAAACGACATTGATCTGGAACCGTGCAAGCGGCGCGTGTGTGTACAACGCAGTTGTCTGGCAGGATCGCAGAACAGCGGACCTGTGCGAACGGCTCAGGGCTGACGGTGCCGGCCAGATGGTCGTCGACAAAACCGGGCTGCGCCTCGATCCGTATTTTTCGGCGACGAAAATTGCGTGGCTGCTCCAGAATGTGCCGGGTGTCCGCGACGACGCGAACGCCGGCAAACTTGCATTCGGCACGGTGGACACATTCCTGCTGTGGCGCATGACGGGTGGTCGGGTGCATGCGACTGATGCGACCAATGCGTCTCGCACGATGTTGTTCAACATTCATACGCAGGACTGGGACGACGAGCTGTTACAACTGTTTGATGTTCCCCGCGAACTGCTGCCTGATGTGCATGACTGTGCTGCTGAATTTGGCGTAAGCGATGCGGACGCGATCGGCATCGAAGCGCCGGTACTTGGCATCGCCGGTGACCAGCAGGCGGCCTTGATTGGCCAGGCCGGATTTGGGCAGGGTATGACGAAGAGCACTTACGGCACCGGCTGCTTCGTCATAGCAAACACGGGAAGTGATGCGCTCACCTCGAAAAATCAACTATTGACGACGATCGCAAGTCGGCTCGATGGCGAAGTCACCTACGGCCTGGAAGGCAGTGTGTTCGTCGCAGGCTCAGCCGTGCAGTGGTTGCGAGACGGGCTGAAGATTATTGACTCGGCACCCGAGACTGAGGCGATCGCAGCGCAAACCGGTATCGTGGAGGACGTGCATGTCGTGCCGGCATTTGCGGGGCTTGGCGCACCGTACTGGGACGCCCATGCTCGCGGAGCGATTCTGGGGCTGACTCGCGGTAGCGGCCTCGCCGAGATCGTAACTGCCACACTTCAGGCGATCGCCTATCAAACGCACGATCTGATCGCCGCAATGTCGGACGATGGTGTGTCACCATCTGTCATTCGTGTCGACGGTGGCATGGTGGCCAACGACTGGTTCCTGCAGTTCCTGGCCGATATCCTTGCGGTCACGGTCGAACGGCCGGCGAACGTCGAATCAACGGTTTTGGGTGCTGCCTGCCTGGCTGGACTGAAGGCAGATATGATCGCATCGACGAGTGACATCTCCGCTATGTGGCAGCGCGAGCGGCTGTTCGAGCCCGGCATGAGCCGCGAGCGTCGCGAGGAGCTGCTGGCCGGCTGGTCTGCGGCGGTCGCCCGCGTACGGACGGACGCCTGAACATGCTAAGAGCACGACAGAAAATCGGCAAATACCGAATCCTTGGGCGCATTGCGTCGGGGCCGCTGGCCGATGTTTACCGGGCATTCGATACGATTCAAAAGACCCGGGTCGCAATCAAGATCCCCAAGTCGGGCGACGCGACCGGCGAAGAAGAGTTTCTGCACGAGGTGCAGGTGGCGACGCGTCTCAAGCATCCGAACATCCTCTCCGTGCTCAACGCCAGCTATATCGATGATCATTTTGTTATTGCGATGGAGCTGGGCGACGAATCGCTTGCTGATCGCATTGAGCGTCGCACATCGACTGCCCGGGCCATGGAGCTTGCTGCACAAGCACTTGCCGCGCTTGCGCATGCGCACGAGCACAGAATTATTCATTGCGACATCAAGCCTGAGAACTTCATTCTCTTTCAGGGTAATCAACTCAAACTGGCAGACTTCGGGTTCGCCAAGATCAGCCTGCGCACGCTGAAGGCGTCTGGCTCAGGCACGATCGATTATATTGCGCCGGAGCAGGCGATGGGCCGGCCTAAATTTCAGTCCGACGTGTTCTCGCTTGGCCTCGTTCTGTACCGCTTGTTCTCCGGGAAGCTCCCGGAATGGCCGTTCGAATGGCCGATGGCAGGTCACGATCGCCTGGCCAGTCGGGTGCGCCCTGAATTCACCGAATTCCTGAGAAAAGCGATCCAGCTCGATCCGTCCAAACGCTACCGCAATGCAGTGCAAATGCAGGCAGCCTTCGAACGCTTGCACAGTCACGCCCGGCGGCAGAAGCGCGCCAAGCCAAAGAATGGCGGTCGCAGCGAATCGTCGTGGCGGCAAATGCAGTGGCGCGAATTTCAGCGCAAGTATCGCAAGGTATTGCACACGAGCCACCAGTGCCGGCGCTGCGAGGGTCCGGTGTCCGAGAGCATGCAGGCATGCCCATGGTGCGGTTTCGATAACCCGGCGCGTGGCTCCGAATCCTTATTTGCGTCGACCTGTCCGCGTTGTGAGCGAGGCGTCAAGAACGACTGGAACTATTGTTCCTGGTGCTACGGTCCGGGCTTCGTGGAAGAGACCTCGCGCCGATATCCCGACAAACGCTACACATCGCGTTGCGGCAGCAGCCGCTGCCGCGGACCGCTCATGCCCTTCATGCGCTATTGCCCGTGGTGTCGCACGAAAGTGAAGAAACCCTGGAAATTGCCGGGCAGCAGGCACACCTGCAAAGCCTGCAAGTGGGGAATTGCGAAAGAATTCTGGAACTACTGTGCCTGGTGCAGGGAGCCCGTGAGACGTGACTGATGCCGCACTTGTCCTGGATGGTGGCAGTGAGCCGGACCAGCGCCGGTTGACGGCCGGTGGTGGAAACGTACTCGCATACACCTGCCGTGCACCCGACAAGCTGTCCGAGAATGAAGATACCGTCGCTGTCATTCCTTACGGACCGGCTGCCGCCGTTCTGGTCGTCGCTGACGGTGCAGGAGGATTGCCGGCGGGCAAGCGTGCATCTCTGACCGCAGTGAACAGTCTCGTCGACTCAATGCAGCATGCGATGGCGGAAACGATGCTGGTGCGAACGGCGATACTCAATGGAATAGAGGCTGCAAATGAGGCCGTGCAAGCCATCGGAAATGGGTCGGCAACGACGCTGACGGTGATTACGATAGAAGGACTGATCGTCCGTTCCTACCAGGTGGGTGATTCGGAAGCGATCGTCGTCGGCCAGCGTGGCGTGATCAAATTGCAGACTACACCGCATTCGCCGACAGGTTTCGCAGTCGAGGCGGGTTTTCTCGATGAGAAAGAAGCGCTGCATCATGAAGACCGTCATCTTGTTTCGAACTTCCTGGGCACGCCGGAAATGCGCA
>Ga0316196_10000360_pt1 | contig 17156 bp, 12 predicted proteins | sample Eddsed2cm_MG_FD_204938 | JGI IMG/M metagenome (GOLD analysis project Ga0316196, IMG submission 204938) | Coastal sediment microbial communities from Maine, United States - Eddy sediment 2 cm | ecosystem: Environmental > Aquatic > Marine > Coastal > Sediment | place: USA: Maine | collected... | reverse complement strand
AAGATGCCCGATCTCACCGCCGCCGATATGGATGCGGCCGTCCGCACGATCGCGGGCAGCGCGCGCTCCATGGGTCTCGATGTGGAAGGGCTTTGAGTCATGGCGAAGTTAAGCAAAAGGCAGAAGTTAATTCGCGAACAGATCGAGGCGGGCAAACATTATCCCGCCGATGATGCGTTCTCGTTGTTGAAGAAACTGGCCAACGCCAAGTTCACTGAATCGGTGGACGTCGCGGTCAACCTCGGCGTCGATCCGCGCAAGTCCGACCAGGTGGTGCGCGGTTCATCGGTGCTTCCCAACGGAACCGGCAAGACTGTCCGTGTAGCCGTGTTCGCGCAGGGTGAAAACGCTGAGGCGGCGCAGGCCGCCGGTGCGGATCTGGTGGGGTTCGAAGACCTTGCCGAGAGCATCAAGGGGGGGCAGCTCGATTTCGACGTCGTCATCGCAACCCCAGATGCAATGCGTGTGGTTGGACAGCTTGGTCAGATTCTGGGTCCCCGCGGGCTGATGCCAAACCCCAAGGTGGGCACAGTGACGCCCGACGTCGCGACTGCGGTGCAGAATGCCAAGGCCGGGCAGGTTCGATTTCGAACCGACAAGGCGGGCATCATTCACTGCCGCATTGGAAGTTCGGAGTTCGAAAATTCGGCTTTGATTGAGAACCTTCAAGCCCTGATCGCCGACTTGCATAAGTCAAAGCCGGCTGCGGCGAAGGGTGTGTACATGGGGCGGATTACGGTTTCCACCACCATGGGTCCCGGGTTGAACGTGGACCTCGGATCGCTCGGATTATAGGAACTCTCACCGGAACCGCCGGACTTGGTTCTCGAGAGACTTTGGGGCCGCCCCTCTTGGGTGGTCGTCAAAGACCGTTGGTGCTTAGCGGCTTAAAGCCGGCCAAGGGAATGTGCCTGCCAACGCAGACGGTGATGGCCCTAAAGGAGTGCAGACTTCTGATGAAAGGCAACCGTACGGGTGGCTGATCTATTCAGCTTTGAGTCTACCGTAGGACAGTGGGGCTTCGGTGTTTTTCCGACGCCGCACAGGGGTAGTAATAGTAATGAGCCTTAGTCTAGATCAGAAAAAGGCCGTCGTGGCCGAGGTCGCCGAAGTGGCCGCTCGGGCGCATTCTGTGGTCGCCGCGGATTACCGTGGTCTCACGGTTTCGCAAATGACCGAGCTGCGGGCGAAGGCCCGAGAGGGTGGCGTACTGGTGCGTGTGGTGAAAAACACGCTGGCCCGTCGCGCGGTCGAGGGTACGGAGTTCGAATGCCTCCAGGAAGGACTTGTCGGTCCCTTGTTGCTGGCTTTCTCTTTGGAGGAGCCGGGCTCTGCGGCCAGGTTGGTGAAAGGCTTCGCAAAAGAGCATGACAAGCTCGACGTCAAGCTGGTCGCCTTCGGTGGGCAGATGCTGCCCGCAACCGATCTCGACCGATTGGCAAGCCTGCCGACACGTGACCAGGCGCTGAGCCTGTTGATGGCAACCATGAAGGCGCCGGTGACAAAGCTCGCCATGACCTTCAAGGAAGTGCCCGGCAAGCTGGTGCGCACCGTCGAAGCGGTGCGTCAGCAAAAGGAAGCCGCTTAGGTCCACATGTGCTTTTTCATCAGATCAATCTGCATTAATCAGGAGAGAACCAATGGCTGTCTCTAAGGACGATATTCTCGAAGCAATTTCCAGCATGAGCGTGATGGAGGTGGTGGACCTCATTGGCGCCATGGAGGAGAAGTTTGGCGTAAGCGCCGCCGCGGCTGTTGCCGCCGCCCCTGCCGCCGCCGGTGCTGCCGGGGATGCGGCTGAGGCGGAAGAACAGACCGAGTTTGACGTGGTAATGTCCTCCTTCGGCGCCAACAAGGTGTCGGTGATCAAGGCGGTCCGTGCTCTCACCGGGCTTGGCCTCAAGGAGGCCAAGGATACGGTCGAAGGCGTGCCCGCCACTGTCAAAGAAGGCGTGTCCAAGGACGACGCCGAAGAGGCAAAGAAGCAGTTGGAAGAGGCCGGCGCCACTGTCGAGCTCAAGTAAGCTGCGCGCCAAGTCGCGGGGTGGACCAACTTTGGTCCACCCCGCGCACGAATTAGCGGCTGGCGGCCTCAGGTCGCTGGCCTTTTGCTGTTGATGACGCAGGCAGCGGAATTTGCGGGGTCGCCCACTGGGTTTGGATGCTCCGCGACCCGAACATTCCGGTATAGACGCGCGTAGCGCATCGAGGATACACAATGGCTTACAGCTTCACTGAGAAGAGACGTGTTCGGAAGGACTTCGGAAAGCGCCCCAGCATTCTCGAAGTGCCCTACTTGCTCGCGATCCAGCTCGATTCCTATCGCAGCTTTCTCCAGGCAGAAGTGCAGGCCGAGGTCCGCGACGAAGTGGGGTTGCACGCGGCTTTCCGGTCCGTGTTCCCGATTGTCAGCTACTCGGGGAATGCGCAGCTGGAGTACGTCTCCTATCGACTCGGTGAGCCCGCCTTCGACGTGCGTGAGTGTCAATTGCGTGGTGTGACATTCTCCGCACCGTTACGTGTGAAGCTGCGTCTGGTCATCTTCGACAAAGAAGCGAGTACCAAAACGGTCAAGGAGATCAAGGAGCACGAGGTCTACATGGGCGAGCTACCGCTCATGACCGGCAACGGCACCTTTGTGATCAACGGCACCGAGCGGGTCATCGTGTCCCAGTTGCACCGCTCTCCCGGTGTGTTTTTTGACCATGACAAGGGCAAAACGCACTCGTCCGGAAAGATTCTGTACTCCGCACGGGTTATCCCCTACCGCGGATCCTGGTTGGATTTTGAATTTGATCCCAAGGACGCGTTGTTCTGCCGAATCGACCGGCGTCGGAAACTGCCGGTCAGCATATTGCTGAGAGCGATCGGTTACGGCACCGAGCAGATCCTCGACATGTTCTTCGACACCAATGTTTTCCGTTTGCGACGCGGCAAGACTCTGGAAATGGATCTGGTGCCTGAGCAGTTGCGCGGCGAACTGGCCAGCTTTGACATCAAGGTCGCCAAAGAAGTCATTGTCGAGGAAGGCCGACGCATTACGGCGCGACACATCAAGCAGCTGGAGGAAGGCAAAGTCCGTCGACTTGAGGTCCCGATTGAGTTCCTGGTCGGTAAGATTCTGGCGCACGACATTGTCGACGCAGACAGCGGCGAGGTGATTGCGTCGGCAAATGACGAGTTCACCGCTGAGCTTGCGGAAAAGGTGATCGAGGCAGGCTGCAAGGAGTTCCGCACGCTGTATGTGAATGAGATCGATCGCGGGCCTTTCATTTCCAACACCCTGCGTTTGGATTCCTCGACCACGGAGCTGGAAGCGCAGGTCGAAATCTATCGCATGATGCGACCGGGTGAGCCGCCCACCAAAGAGGCTGCCCAGACGCTGTTTCAGAATCTGTTTTTCTCCGAGGATCGGTACGACCTGTCGGCCGTCGGTCGCATGAAATTCAATCGGCGCGTCGGCCGTGATGACGAGGTCGGATCGGGCGTGTTGTCCAATGACGACATTATTGACGTCATGAAAGTGCTGATCGACATCCGTAACGGTAACGGTGTGGTGGACGACATCGACCACCTGGGTAATCGTCGTATTCGCAGCGTCGGTGAGATGGCGGAGAACGTCTTCCGCGTAGGCCTCGTCCGGGTCGAGCGTGCGGTCAAGGAGCGCCTGAGTCTGGCTGAATCAGAGAATCTGACGCCGCAGGACTTGATCAATGCGAAGCCCGTTGCGGCTGCGGTAAAGGAGTTTTTCGGCTCCAGTCAGTTGTCTCAGTTTATGGATCAGAACAATCCGCTGTCTGAGGTGACCCACAAGCGGCGTGTGTCCGCATTGGGTCCAGGTGGGTTGACGCGAGAGCGAGCTGGATTCGAAGTGCGTGACGTGCACCCCACCCATTACGGTCGGGTGTGTCCCATTGAGACGCCGGAAGGGCCCAATATCGGCCTGATCAATTCCATGGCTGTCTATGCCCGCACCAACCGGTACGGGTTTCTGGAGACGCCCTATCGCAAAGTGGCCAACAGCAAGGTAACCGATTCCATCGACTACCTTTCCGCGATCGAGGAGGGCAACTACGTCATCGCCCAGGCCAATGCGAGTCTGGCCGACGATGGCACGTTGACTGACGACCTTGTTTCCTGCCGCCATGTTAACGAATTCACCATGAAGCGTCCGGCGGACATCCAGTACATGGATGTGTCTCCTAAGCAGATCGTATCCGTGGCAGCCTCTTTGATACCGTTCCTGGAACACGATGACGCAAACCGGGCGCTGATGGGTTCCAACATGCAGCGTCAGGCGGTACCGACTCTGCGGGCTGAAAAGCCCTTGGTGGGGACCGGGATGGAGCGCACGGTGGCGATTGACTCCGGCGTGGCTGTCGTGGCCCGCCGCGGCGGCATGGTTGAATCTGTGGACGCCGCCCGCATGGTGGTGCGCGTCAACGACAACGAAACCGAAGCTGGTGAACCTGGCGTCGACATTTACAATCTGACCAAATACACCCGATCCAATCAGAACACCTGCATAAACCAACGGCCTCTGGTGAATCCGGGTGATGTGATTTCCCGCGGCGACGTTCTGGCTGACGGACCCAGCACCGACATGGGCGAACTGGCGTTGGGGCAGAACCTGCTGGTCGCCTTCATGCCCTGGAACGGTTACAACTTCGAGGACTCGATACTCATTTCCGAGCGCGTGGTGGAGGAGGATCGGTTCACTACGATTCACATCGAGGAACTCACCTGCGTCGCCCGCGATACCAAGCTTGGGCCCGAAGAGATTTCCGCCGACATTCCAAATGTGGGTGAGAGTGCGCTCGCCAAGCTGGACGAGTCGGGCATTGTCTACATCGGCGCCGAGGTCAAAGCGGGAGACATCCTGGTTGGTAAGGTCACGCCCAAGGGTGAGACGCAGTTGACGCCAGAAGAGAAGTTGCTCCGCGCGATATTTGGTGAAAAGGCCTCGGATGTGAAGGACACCTCGCTGCGGGTCCCATCCGGCATGGACGGCACCGTGATCGACGTGCGTATTTTCACCCGTGACGGTGTCGAGAAAGACGAACGGGCCAAGGCCATCGAAAATGCCGAACTGGCCAAAGTGCGAAAGGACTTCAACGACCAGCAGCGCATTCTGGAAGAGGATGTGTATCAGCGGGTCGAAAAGTTGGTGTTGAACAAAGTGGCCGAGGGCGGCCCGGAAGGGATCAGTTCCGGCACCAAGATATCCAAAGCCTACTTGGCCAAGATTCCTCGTGAGCGCTGGTTGGACATTCGGCTGCAGAGTGATGACTTGAATGTGCAGCTGGAGCGTATGTATGAACAGGTTCAAGGCATTCGTTTGGATTTCGAGGAGAAATTCGACGTCAAGCGGCGCAAGCTGACCCAGGGCGATGATCTCGCCCCCGGCGTGCTGAAAATGGTGAAGGTCTATCTGGCGGTAAAGCGCCGGGTGCAGCCCGGTGACAAGATGGCCGGTCGCCACGGCAACAAGGGTGTGATCTCCACCATCGTGCCGGTCGAGGACATGCCGTATATGGAAGACGGCACCCCGGTCGACATCGTACTGAACCCACTGGGCGTGCCGTCCCGAATGAACGTTGGGCAGGTTCTTGAGACCCATCTCGGTTGGGCGACCAAGGGCTTGGGGTTGAAGATCGGTGCGATGATGGATGCACAGGTCACGGACAGCAAAATCAAGGCATTCCTGAGCGAGATCTATAACGACGAAGAGAAGCAGCAGCTCGATTTCTCCAGCTACAACGACGACGAGTTCAAGGTGCTGTGCACTAATCTGTCCAAGGGCGTGCCCATGGCGACGCCGGTGTTCGACGGCGCCAGTGAAGCGGAACTGAAGCGCATGCTGCGACTTGCCGATTTACCGGAGTCGGGGCAGACCACGCTGTACGACGGTCGCACCGGTGAGTCCTTTGAGCGTCCAGTTACCGTTGGATACATGTACATGCTCAAGCTGAACCACCTTGTGGACGACAAGATGCACGCGCGTTCGACCGGACCGTATAGCCTGGTGACGCAGCAACCGCTGGGCGGCAAGGCGCAGTTCGGTGGGCAGCGTTTCGGGGAAATGGAAGTATGGGCGCTGGAGGCCTATGGCGCGGCCTACACGCTGCAGGAAATGCTGACGGTAAAGTCCGACGACGTGAATGGGCGCACCAAGATGTATAAAAACATCGTTGACGGTGACCATCGCATGGAGGCAGGCATGCCGGAATCGTTCAATGTATTGGTGAAGGAGATTCGATCTCTGGGCATCAACATCGAATTGGACCAGGACTGACTGCCGATGCGTGCCCATTGCACCACCGGCATTGACGTTCAACCAGAGCGAGCGACCACATGAAAGATTTGCTGAATCTGTACAGATCGCAGGGCAACCTCCAGGATTTCGATGCCATCCGCATAGGGTTGGCCTCACCGGACATGATCCGTTCTTGGTCCTTTGGCGAGGTCAAGAAGCCGGAGACCATCAACTATCGCACCTTTAAACCCGAACGTGACGGTCTGTTCTGCGCCAAGATATTTGGCCCGATCAAAGACTACGAGTGCTTGTGTGGAAAGTACAAACGCTTAAAGCATCGCGGCGTCGTTTGCGAGAAATGCGGCGTTGAAGTGACGCTGGCCAAGGTCCGTCGAGAGCGCATGGGCCACATCGAACTGGCCAGTCCGGTTGCCCACATCTGGTTCCTGCGTTCACTGCCGTCGAGAATCGGCATGCTGCTGGATATGGCGCTGCGCGATATCGAGCGGGTTCTCTATTTCGAAGCCTTCGTGGTGATCGATCCAGGAATGACACCGATGGAGCGCGGCCAGCTGCTCAATGACGAGCAGTATCTCGATTCAATCGAGCAATACGGCGACGAGTTCGACGCCCGTATGGGCGCCGAGGCCGTTCACGAGTTGCTGAAATCCCTGGATCTGAACAAGACGGCGGCTCAACTGCGCGAAGAGTTGGCCGAATCCACGTCGGAATCCAAGAACAAGCGTCTGTCAAAGCGGCTGAAGCTGGTTGAGTCGTTCGTGGACTCAGGCAACAATCCGCAGTGGATGGTGTTGACCGTTCTGCCGGTATTGCCGCCAGATTTGCGGCCTTTGGTCCCGTTGGATGGCGGGCGCTTTGCCACCTCGGACCTCAACGATCTGTATCGGCGAGTGATCAACCGCAACAATCGATTGAAGCGGTTGTTGGAACTCAACGCCCCTGACATCATCGTTCGCAATGAAAAGCGCATGCTCCAAGAGGCGGTTGACTCGTTACTCGACAACGGCCGTCGCGGTCGGGCCATAACCGGCACCAATAAGCGACCTTTGAAGTCGTTGGCCGATATGATCAAGGGTAAGCAGGGTCGGTTTCGTCAGAACCTGCTGGGCAAACGGGTGGACTACTCCGGTCGTTCGGTCATCGTGGTCGGCCCGACCCTGAGGCTCCACCAGTGTGGGCTGCCCAAGAAAATGGCGCTTGAGTTGTTCAAGCCGTTCATCTTCAGCAAGCTTCAGCTCCGTGGGCTCGCGACCACCATCAAGGCAGCGAAGAAGATGGTTGAGCGCGAGGCGCCGGAGGTTTGGGATTTTCTTGAAGAGGTTATCCGCGAGCATCCGGTGATGCTTAACCGGGCGCCCACCCTGCATCGGCTCGGTATTCAGGCATTTGAGCCGGTGTTGATCGAAGGTAAGGCAATCCAGCTGCACCCGTTGGTGTGTACCGCGTTCAACGCGGACTTCGATGGCGATCAGATGGCGGTGCACGTGCCCCTTTCAATCGAGGCGCAGCTCGAGGCGCGTGCCTTGATGATGTCCACCAACAACGTCCTGTCGCCGGCCAATGGCGAGCCGATCATCGTCCCGTCTCAGGACGTGGTGCTGGGCCTCTACTACATCACCCGCGAACGGGTGAATGCCAAAGGCGAGGGCATGCGCTTCGGTGACGTGGCCGAGGTCCATCGGGCCTATGAGAATCGAAAGGTTGATCTGCACGCCAAGGTGACAGCGCGTATTCCTTGCCGGGTGAACATCGAGGACGAGGGGGCCGATCCGAAATGGGAGGTGCGTCGATTCGATACAACGGTTGGGCGTGCACTGCTGTCCGAAATCCTGCCGGATGCCCTGCCCTTCGACCTGATCAACCAGGTCTTGAACAAGAAGGCGATATCACGCCTGATCAACGTCTGCTATCGCCGCGTTGGATTGAAGGATACGGTGATATTCGCCGATCAGCTCATGTACGCCGGCTTTAACTATGCCACTCGCTCGGGGTGCTCAATCGGTTTCGAGGATTTGGTGATTCCGGAGGAGAAGGGCGACATCCTGAGTGTCGCCGAACGCGAGATCAGCGAGATCCAGGACCAGTACGCGTCGGGTCTGATTACCAACGGAGAGCGCTACAACAAGGTCGTCGACATATGGTCGCGCACCAACGAGCAGGTCGCGGAAGCGATGATGGGCAAACTTGGCAAGGAACTGGTTGCCGATCGCGACGGCAAGCAGGTCCCACAGAGTTCCTTCAACTCCGTTTACATGATGGCCGATTCGGGCGCGCGAGGCTCGGCAGCGCAAATTCGGCAGCTTGCCGGCATGCGCGGCTTGATGGCAAAGCCCGATGGCTCGATCATCGAAACACCGATTACGGCCAACTTCCGTGAAGGGCTCGATGTTCTCCAGTACTTCATTTCAACCCATGGGGCACGTAAGGGGTTGGCCGATACGGCGCTCAAGACCGCCAACTCGGGCTACCTGACGCGGCGTCTGGTGGATGTGGCCCAGGATCTGGTGGTGACCGAAGTAGACTGCGGTACGGATCGCGGTCTGCTGATGACGCCCATCGTCGAAGGTGGCGATGTGGTTGAGCCCCTGGGCGAGCGTGTGTTGGGCCGGACGGTGTCGGAGGATGTTTCTTCGCCGGGGACCGGAGAGCTTCTGGCGCCCAAAGATACTCTGCTGGATGAGGCCCTGGTGGAGGAATTCGAGCGCCATGGCGTTGATCACATGATGGTGCGTTCGGCCATCACCTGTGAGACCAGGCACGGCGTATGTGCCACCTGTTATGGTCGCGATCTGGCTCGTGGCCATCGTGTGAACATGGGCGAGGCGGTCGGGGTGATTGCCGCCCAGAGTATCGGTGAGCCCGGGACACAGCTCACCATGCGCACTTTCCATATTGGTGGCGCCGCGTCTCGGTCCGCCGCCGTGAGCAATGTCCAGGTCAAGTCCAGCGGCACCGTACGTCTTCACAACATGAAGACTGTGGCCAACCGCGATGACAAGCTGGTCGCGGTATCCCGATCCGGCGAAGTCACGGTGATCGACGAAAGTGGCCGTGAGCGTGAACGGTACAAAGTACCTTATGGTGCCGTCATCAGCGTGGTTGATCAGGCGGCGGTCGAAGCCGGTCAGATCGTTGCCAATTGGGATCCGCATACTCACCCAGTGATCACCGAGGTGGCGGGCAAGATTCAAGTGGCAGACCTGGTCGACGGGGTCAGTGTCCAGCGCAACGTGGACGAGATGACGGGCATCAGTTCTCAGGTGGTGACCGATCCGAAGCAGCGTGGCAGTGCCGGCAAGGATTTGCGGCCGATGCTCAAACTGGTGGATGACTCCGGCACCGACCTTTGCCTGGCGGGTACCGAGATACCCGCGCAGTATTTCTTACCCGCCGGCGCCATCGTGAATGTGGTGGATGGAGGCTCCGTGGAGGTGGGCGACGTGCTTGCCCGGATCCCCCAGGCATCCTCCAAGACTCGCGATATCACGGGTGGCTTGCCCCGGGTGGCGGAACTGTTCGAGGCGCGCAAGCCGAAAGACCCGGCAATTCTCGCCGAGGTGTCGGGTACCGTGCGTTTCGGCAAGGAAACCAAAGGCAAGCAGCGCCTGGTGATCACGCCGGGTGGCGATAAACCGGAGTATGAGGAGCTGATTCCGAAATGGCGACAGGTCACCGTGTTCGAAGGTGAACACGTCGAGAAAGGTGAAACCGTGGTCGATGGGGAGCCGAATCCTCACGATATCCTAAGGCTTCTGGGCGTGGAGAGATTGGCGGACTATCTGGTCAAGGAGATCCAGGACGTCTACCGACTGCAGGGTGTGCGCATCAACGACAAGCACATCGAGGTCATCATTCGTCAGAAGCTGCGTAAGATCGAGATTTCGGATTCGGGTGACACCCGGTTTATCAAAGGTGAGCAGGTCGACCGGGCCACGGTGCAGGAGGAGAACGATCGTGTGTCACATCAGGAGGACATGCGCCCGGCCACCTACGTATCGATACTGCTCGGCATCACCAAGGCGTCGCTGTCGACCGAGTCGTTTATATCGGCCGCTTCGTTTCAGGAAACGACCCGCGTGCTTACCGATGCCGCCACGCGTGGGGCGAAGGACAACCTCCGAGGGCTTAAGGAGAACGTCATTGTCGGACGTTTGATCCCAGGGGGAACCGGAATGGCTCATCACCGTGAGCGCCATGAGGCGCGCTATGCGGATATGTCCATCGACCTTATGGAAAAGGTGGAGGAGGCATCGGTTGAGGTCGTGTCTTCCGGCGAGGAGGGCGGGCCGCCAGAAGGTGCCTGACAGAATGGGCTGACATGTATCAGCCGGTCTTCACAAGACCACCTAACCGCCGAAATATCGACGCGCCCCGTCGTCCGACGGGGCGCGTCTTGTTTTCCCTGGACCTTGCTTGACAGTGTAGGGGGCGGCACATACAATGCCGCGCCTTCGTTTGACCGCAGTCCGGTCCGTCGACGATCAGCTGGAGAGAGAGCCGCATGGCCACGATTAACCAATTGGTGCGCAAACCGCGCAAGACGAAGCGTGAGGAAAGCAACGTTCCAGCGCTTGAGGCATGTCCTCAACGGCGCGGCGTATGCACCCGTGTTTACACGACCACGCCCAAAAAGCCGAACTCGGCGCTGCGAAAGGTTGCCCGCGTGCGCCTCACCAATGGTTTCGAAGTTACCAGCTATATCGGCGGCGAGGGCCATAACCTTCAGGAACACTCTGTGGTTCTGATCCGCGGCGGTCGTGTCAAGGACCTGCCCGGTGTTCGCTACCACACGGTGCGCGGCTCATTGGACACCGCTGGTGTTTCCAGTCGTCGCCAGGGCCGGTCCAAGTATGGTGCCAAGCGCCCCAAGTCCTGATTAAGCCAGCGACCGCTCATTCAGTAGGTAGGATTCACGATGCCGCGCAGAAGAGAAGTTCCCAAACGCACCATACTCCCCGATCCGAAGTTCGGGAATGAGTTGCTGGCGAAATTCGTCAACATGCTCATGCGAGATGGCAAAAAGTCGGTGGCCGAAAAGATCGTATACGGCGCCCTCGAGATCATCACTGAGCGCAAGCCCGGCGACGCGATCGAAACCTTGACGACCGCCCTGGAGAACGTCCGGCCCGTGGTCGAGGTGAAGTCACGGCGTGTCGGTGGCGCAACTTATCAGGTGCCGGTCGAAGTCAGACCGGTTCGGCGCACCGCGCTTGCCATGCGCTGGACCATCGACGCCGCCCGTAAGCGCGGTGAGAAATCCATGGCGCAGCGCTTGGCCGGCGAGCTGATTGACGCCTCCGACAGTCGCGGTTCCGCCGTCAAGAAACGCGAAGACACGCATCGTATGGCGGAGGCCAACAAGGCCTTTGCTCACTACCGTTGGTAAAGGACGAGGCATACCACTGTGGCGCGCAAGACCCCAATTGAGCGGTATCGCAATGTCGGCATCATGGCTCACATCGATGCCGGTAAGACGACCACCACCGAGCGCATCCTGTTCTACACCGGTGTATCGCACAAAATCGGTGAGGTCCATGACGGCGCGGCCGTGATGGATTGGATGGAACAGGAGCAAGAGCGGGGCATTACCATTACCTCCGCCGCTACCACCTGTTTCTGGTCTGGCATGGACAAGCAGTTCCCGGAACACCGCGTCAACATTATTGATACGCCCGGGCACGTTGATTTTACGATTGAGGTCGAGCGCTCTTTACGTGTGCTCGACGGCGCGGTTGCGGTGTTCTGTGCGGTAGGTGGGGTTGAGCCGCAGTCGGAGACCGTATGGCGTCAGGCGAACAAGTACGGCGTGCCGCGGATGGCATTCGTCAACAAGATGGATCGGGCTGGGGCGGACTTCCTGCGTGTGGTAGGCCAGATCAAAGAGCGCCTTGGAGCTGTGCCCGTTCCGCTGCAACTGCCCATCGGAGCCGAAGAGGGTTTCGAGGGTGTGGTCGACCTGATTCGCATGGAAGCCATCTACTGGGACGATTCGACCCAGGGCACCAGCTACGAGGCGCGCCCCATTGCAGACGGCATGATGGACGACTGCACCAAGTGGCGTGAGCACCTCTGTGAAACCGCGGCGGAGGCCAACGAGGAACTGATGGAGAAGTACCTCGACGGTGGTGAGCTGTCCCAAGAGGAAATTCGCCAGGGCATTCGCATACGTACTCTCGCTGGCGAGCTTGTGCCTGCCATGTGCGGTTCTGCTTTTAAGAACAAAGGCGTGCAGGCCATGCTGGACGCCATGGTCTATTTCATGCCGAGCCCCGTGGATGTGCCGCCCATCAAAGGCTTGCTCGACGACGGTGAGACCGAAGCGGCGCGCCCACCGGACGACGATGCGCCATTCGCCGCCCTGGCGTTCAAGATCGCTACCGATCCATTCGTGGGCACGCTGACCTTTTTCCGTGTCTATTCCGGTGTGTTGAATTCCGGTGACACGGTTTACAACCCGGTCAAGACAAAACGGGAGCGCATCGGCCGAATTCTGCAGATGCACTCAAATTCCCGCGAAGAGATAAAGGAAGTCCGCGCCGGGGACATTGCTGCGGCTGTCGGTCTGAAGGACGTCACCACCGGTGAGACCCTGTGCGCGCGGGACAACATCATCACACTTGAGCGCATGGAATTCCCCGAGCCGGTCATTTCAGTTGCGGTTGAGCCCAAGACGAAGGCCGACCAGGAGAAAATGGGCGTAGCCCTCGGAAAACTGGCCCAGGAAGATCCTTCTTTTCGTGTCCATACTGACGAGGAATCCGGCCAAACAATTATCTCTGGAATGGGCGAGTTGCACCTGGACATCATCGTCGATCGAATGCGGCGTGAGTTCAACGTCGAGGCCAATGTGGGCGCCCCCCAGGTGGCCTACCGCGAGGCGATCAAGAAGAGCGTGGAAAGCGAAGGCAAGTTCGTGCGCCAGAGCGGTGGACGTGGACAGTATGGTCATGTTTGGCTGCGCCTCGAGCCGCAGGCGCCGGGCACCGGTTACGAATTCGTCAACCAGATCGTTGGTGGTGTCGTACCGCGCGAGTACATCCCCGCCGTGGACAAGGGGGTGCAGGAACAGCTGGAGTCAGGTGTGCTCGCCGGTTACCCGGTGGTGGATGTCAAGGTCACGCTGTTTGACGGCTCCTATCATGATGTGGATTCCAGCGAAATGGCATTCAAGATCGCCGGCTCCATGGGGTTCAAAGCCGGCACGGCGAAAGCCGATCCGGTTCTTCTCGAGCCCATCATGAAGGTCGAGGTGGTCACCCCGGAAGACTACATGGGTGATGTCATGGGAGACCTGAACAGACGGCGTGGCATCGTGCAAGGCATGGACGATGGCGTTGCCGGCAAGAGCATTCGCGCCGAGGTCCCGCTGGCCCAGATGTTTGGCTACGCGACGGATTTGCGGTCTGCAACGCAGGGGCGTGCGACGTACTCCATGGAGTTCGCCAAGTATGCCGAAGCGCCCGCCAGCATCGCAGAAGAGGTCATCAAGAAGGCCTCTTGACGGGGCTGGTTTTCTTCACGGTTTTAGGCATTTCAGAGGTACGGATCGGTGTCCAAGGCGAAATTTGAACGTACGAAGCCGCATGTAAACGTAGGCACGATTGGCCACGTTGACCACGGCAAGACGACCCTGACGGCGGCGTTGACGAAGGTATGTGCGGAGGCGCGCGGAGGGGAGTTCAAGGCGTACGATCAGATTGATAATGCGCCTGAAGAGCGAGCCCGTGGAATCACGATAGCGACGGCGCACGTGGAGTACGAGACGGAGAACCGTCATTACGCGCACGTGGACTGTCCGGGGCACGCTGATTATGTGAAGAACATGATCACGGGTGCTGCGCAGATGGACGGTGGGATTTTGGTGGTATCGGCGGCGGATGGCCCGATGCCGCAGACGCGCGAGCACATCTTGCTTTCGCGCCAGGTGGGTGTGCCGTGCATTGTTGTGTATATGAACAAGGCCGACATGGTTGACGACGAGGAGTTGTTGGAGTTGGTGGAGATGGAGGTGCGCGAGCTGTTGAGCGCATACGAATTTCCCGGCGACGACATTCCGATTGTGATCGGTTCGGCGCTGAAGGCGCTGGAAGGTGATGGCAGTGACATTGGCGTGCCGTCGGTTCTGAAGCTTCTGGAGGCGATGGACAGTTACATTCCGGAGCCGGAGCGAGACATTGATCAGCCGTTTTTGATGCCGATTGAGGATGTGTTCTCGATTTCGGGTCGTGGGACGGTGGTGACGGGCCGAATAGAGCGCGGGATCGTCAAGGTGGGCGACGAAGTTGCGATTGTGGGCATCAAGGACACGACCAAGACGATCTGTACCGGGGTTGAGATGTTTCGCAAGCTGCTGGACGAGGGTCGAGCGGGTGACAACGTTGGTGTGTTGCTTCGAGGGACCAAGCGTGAAGACGTTGAGCGTGGTCAGGTGCTGGCCAAGCCCGGGACGATCACGCCGCACACGGTGTTTGAGGCGGAGCTGTACATTCTGAGCAAGGACGAGGGTGGGCGCCACACGCCGTTTTTCAAGGGATACCGTCCGCAGTTTTATTTTCGCACGACGGATGTGACGGGTGCGGTTGAGTTACCTGATGGTGTTGAGATGGTGATGCCGGGTGACAACATTAAGGTGACGGTGAGTTTGATTGCGCCGATAGCGATGGAAGAGGGATTGCGGTTTGCGGTGCGCGAAGGCGGCCGTACTGTGGGGGCCGGTGTGGTCGCCAAGATAATCGAGTAGTTCCGGGCGCGTACAAGCGGGGTTAGCGACCAAGGGGCCGGGTGCGCCCCTTGTCGCATTTCTACAGGCCAGTAGCTCAATTGGCAGAGCAGCGGTCTCCAAAACCGCAGGTTGGGGGTTCGAGTCCCTCCTGGCCTGCCACATATCTGCCTCGGGTCCTTGGGCCCGAGGCGTGGCATCTGTTGGGCGCAGAGATTCAGACCAGACCTGAGCATGAGTTCAAGAGCCGAATCAGAAACCGGATCCAGATTGGACACTGTCAAGCTTATTGCCGCGGCGGGCGTGGCGCTGAGCGGTATGGTGGCCTTCTATTATTTTGCCGAGCAGTCATTGCTGCTGCGCGTGGTGGGCCTGCTGGTCGTGGTCGCGATCGCGATCGCTATCGCCATGACCAGCGATCAGGGCAGGAACACATGGCAGTTCATACGGGAAGCACGCGCTGAGCTGCGCAGGGTTGACTGGCCATCGCGAGCTGAAACCGTCCAGACCACATTGGCTGTGTTCGCCATGGTGATTGTTCTGGGCCTCGCCCTGTGGTTGCTCGACATGTTTCTGTTCTGGGCGGTTCGACTGCTCACCGGCCAGGGGGGCTGAGCATATGGCGCAGAGATGGTACGTCGTTCACGCCTACTCCGGCTATGAGCACCAGGTGAAGAAAGCGCTCCTGGAGCGCATTGCCCGGGCGGAGCTGACGGATCAGTTCGGCGAGATCCTTGTGCCCACTGAGGAAGTCGTGGAAATGCGCGACGGCCAAAAACGCAAGAGCGAGCGCAAGTTTTTCCCCGGCTATGTGCTGGTGCAGATGGAGATGAACGAAGACACCTGGCACCTGGTTAAAGGGACGCAGCGTGTCATGGGGTTTATCGGCGGCACCAGCGACCGGCCGGCGCCCATCACGGACAAGGAAGCCGATTCGATTCTTCACCGTATCGAGGAAGGCGTCGACAAACCCAGGCCGAAGGTGTTGTACGAGCCGGGCGAAGTGGTTCGTGTTACCGATGGCCCCTTCAACGATTTCAACGGTGTTGTTGAAGAGGTGAATTACGACAAGAGCCGTCTGCGCGTCGCCGTGCTGATTTTCGGTCGATCGACGCCGGTCGAATTGGAGTTCGGGCAGGTCGAGAAGGCCTGACGACAGGATTCATGGTGCGTTTCGACTTGTCGGTCCGCACAGTTTATTGGGGTGACATTCGGGGAGCCGTACGGCGTCTGAACCCGCAGGGAGTCATCGATGGCTAAGAAAGTACAGACCTACATCAAGCTGCAGGTTGCGGCCGGTAAGGCGAACCCAAGCCCACCGGTCGGGCCGGCCTTGGGTCAGCACGGCGTGAACATCATGGAGTTCTGCAAGGCCTTTAACGCGCAGACTCAGAGCATCGAGCCCGGTCTGCCTATCCCGGTAGTCATCACCGTCTACACCGACCGCAGCTTCACTTTTATTATGAAAACGCCGCCGGCTGCGGTGCTGTTGCAGAAGATTGCCGGAGTCGCCAAAGGGAGCGGTACACCCAACACAGTCAAGGTGGGCAAGGTGAACCGGGAGCAGTTGGAGGAGGTCGCCAAGCAGAAGATGCCCGATCTCACCGCCGCCGATATGGATGCGGCCGTCCGCACGATCGCGGGCAGCGCGCGCTCCATGGGTCTTGATGTGGAAGGGCTTTGAGTCATGGCGAAGTTAAGCAAAAGGCAGAAGTTAATTCGCGAACAGATCGAGGCAGGCAAACATTATCCCGCCGATGATGCGTTCTCGTTGTTGAAGAAACTGGCCAACGCCAAGTTCACTGAATCGGTGGACGTCGCGGTCAACCTGGGCGTCGATCCGCGCAAGTCCGACCAGGTGGTGCGCGGTTCATCGGTGCTTCCCAACGGAACCGGCAAGACTGTCCGTGTAGCCGTGTTCGCGCAGGGTGAAAACGCTGAGGCGGCGCAGGCCGCCGGTGCGGATCTGGTGGGGTTCGAAGACCTTGCCGAGAGCATCAAGGGGGGGCAGCTCGATTTCGACGTCGTCATCGCAACCCCAGATGCAATGCGTGTGGTTGGACAGCTTGGTCAGATTCTGGGTCCCCGCGGGCTGATGCCAAACCCCAAGGTGGGCACAGTGACGCCCGACGTCGCGACTGCGGTGCAGAATGCCAAGGC
>Ga0316196_10000359_pt1 | contig 17159 bp, 16 predicted proteins | sample Eddsed2cm_MG_FD_204938 | JGI IMG/M metagenome (GOLD analysis project Ga0316196, IMG submission 204938) | Coastal sediment microbial communities from Maine, United States - Eddy sediment 2 cm | ecosystem: Environmental > Aquatic > Marine > Coastal > Sediment | place: USA: Maine | collected... | reverse complement strand
CCATTTGGCTGCCTGGAAGCGGATGCTGACAGAACACAGGGAATATCACTGTCATCTCCCAATTCCAGTCCGCTGGTCGCTAATGACAAGTTTGAAATGCAGGCCAACGGGATACTGGTGATCTTCAAAACGCAATTACTGGCCAATGATTCGGATCCGGACGCGGATACCCTGGAAATTGTGGATGTCAGTCAACCTGCGGTCGGTCAGCTAGCCTTCAATCAAAGTGGTAATCTTGTCTATCGCCCACTCGAAGGTTTTACTGGAACGGACAGCTTCAAATATACGGTGACCGATAACCATTCGGCCAATGTCACCGCAACTGTTGAGATTGATGTTCAAGAGGTGCAGAACATCGATCTATCAAAACTGCAACCCGTCAATTTCGAATATAACTCGACGGAACTCACCGGACTGTCCAAATCCCGGGTCCGCGCCATCGTCGAACAATTAAAACGTTCCGCAGCAGTGACCATCGAAATTTATACTTACACCGACAATATTGGTTCAGATGCCTATAACATCGCCCTGTCACAAAGACGCGCCGACGCACTTAAAACCTATCTTGTCGAAAACGGTATCGAAGGCGAGGACATCGTGGCTATCGGTGTTGGTGAAAAACAGCCGATTGCAGACAACTCTACCGAAGCCGGCCAGGCGATAAACCGCCGCGGTAATTTTGTCTTTCGCTCCAAATCGGTGGTTGAGTAATGCGCGGCATCCCCTCTTCGATTAGCGCCTCGATTCATCGTTGGTCCGCATCGATTAGCAGATAGCCCGTAATGACCGATCCTCACCATCACTACGATCCATTGCTCGAATGCGTGGTCATTTTTGCCAAGCTACACAATCGCCCTATCAGCATCGAGGCGCTGATTGCCGGCCTGCCGGTTGAGCCGGGGACCGATGGTCCCGAGCTTTTCAGTATAGACAGTCCCAAGGGGCTTTTTTCACGCGTAGCCATCCGCGCTGGTTTTGCCAGTCGCCTGATCCAGCGAGATTTGAAACAGCTATCTCGCCTGCTGTTGCCCTGTATCCTGGTGCTGAAAAACGGTAATGCCTGCATCCTCGAGGAGATTGATCGCGTAAAGCGGCGTGCCAAGGTGATTTTCCCGGAAGTTGGTGAAGGTGAAGAGTGGCTGGGGCTGGAACGTCTGTCGGAAGAGTACCTGGGCTATGCCTTCCTGCTTAAAAAAGAACTTCAGCCAACATCAGCGGAGTCCCCCTCAGCGAGCCCGCAATCCAGTCACTGGTTCTGGGGCACGCTGGCGAAATCAAAAGATATCTTCGCCAGCGTTCTGCTGTCATCGACATTGATCAACCTGTTCATACTTGCAACTCCGATGTTCACCATGAATGTCTATGACAAGGTAGTACCCAACGACGCCATCGCAACCTTGTGGGTTCTGGCGTTCGGCATAGTAATCGTCTATCTGTTCGACACCCTGCTGCGCTTCGTGCGCTCCTACCTGTTGGAAATTGCCGGCAAAAAGAGTGACATCATCATGTCTTCCCTGCTCTTCTCGCAGGTACTGAACCTGAAAATGACGCAGTGGCCTGCCAGCATTGGCAGCTTTGCCAGCCAGTTACGTGAATTCGAAAGCATTCGTAATTTTTTCACTGCGTCGACGATCGCCACTTTGGTCGATCTGCCATTTGCGATAATTTTTCTGTTGGTAATTTATTACATCGGCGGACCGATGATCGCGGTACCCCTTATCGTCATCGGACTATTGCTGTTATACAGTTTCATTCTGGTTAAACCGCTCAAAAATAGCATCGAAGCCACCTATGAAGCGACCGCTAGCAAAAACGCACACCTGATCGAAACCCTCCACAACATTAAAACCATTAAGGCGCTCGGAGCTGCAAACTACTCGCAGTGGGTATGGGAGGAATCCTCCGGCACGATAGCCAATCGTTCCATGCGCGCGCGCATGATGTCATCATCGATCACCGTTGTGACCAACCTTCTGGTGCAACTCAATACCATTGGCCTGATCGTATTTGGCATGTATCGCATCGCTGACCTGGAACTCAGTCTCGGCGGTTTAATCGCCATCGTCATGCTGGCATCACGCACGGTAGGACCGATGGGCCAGATCGCCGGCCTGATAACAAGCTTTGAGCAGACCAAAACCGCCTTCCAGTCCCTTGACGAGTTGATGCAGAAACCGGTTGAGCGACCCGAAGGAAAGACTTATGTGCATCGCCAGAGTTTGAAAGGTTCTATCCAGTTTAGAGACCTGGACTTCAGCTATCCGGAATCGCCGAAGAAGGCGTTATCCGCTATTAACCTCAAAATCAATGCCGGTGAGCATGTTGGTATCATCGGCAAGGTCGGCTCCGGCAAGACCACCCTGGTAAAACTGATCATGGGCTTATACCAGGGTGACAGCGGATCGATTTCCATTGATGACATCGATATCAACCAGCTCGACCCCGCCGAACTGCGGAAAAACATCGGCTATCTGTCTCAGGATATCGAACTACTGCGTGGCACTATTCGTGAAAATATCGCCTACAAAGATCTGCATGTGAACGACGATAAACTGCTCAGGGCGTCCGAAATCTGCGGAGTCGATTCCTTTGTCAACCAGCTGCCGCTTGGTTTTGATACCCAGGTAGGCGAAGCCGGTGGATTGTTGTCCGGTGGGCAACGCCAGGCGATCGCCCTTGGCAGAGCCGTGTTGATGAACGAACCTGTTCTCATCCTCGATGAACCCACCAACAGTTTCGACAATACAACCGAATCCATCGTCAAGAAAAACCTGTATGAGTACAGTCGCGATCGCACCCTGCTGCTGGTGACTCACAAGGCGCCCATGCTCGACCTGGTTGAGCGCCTGATCGTCATGGATCAGGGGCGAATTATCATGGATGGACCGAGAGACGAGGTTCTGAAGTCGTTGAAAGGTGGACACAATGCCTGACAATGACCTGACTGATTTCGAAGATTCCACTCAACTGGGGGCCCACGGCAAGCATGACCGCGCCTATATGCGCAGCCTGTCCGCTGCGGCCGTCCACCGCACGCCCCGTGTTCTGATTTTCGTCGTCGTCGTCATCGCCCTGTTCATCGCTACTGCCATTGCCTGGATGAGCTGGGCAGAGATTGACGTGGTTATCCGCGGATCGGGCAAAGTGTCGCCGGCAAGTCAGGTGCAGAACATTCAAAGTCTTGAAGGCGGTATCATCTCGGAAATTCTAGTGCTCGAGGGACAGGAGGTTAAGCAAGGTCAACCTTTGCTAAGACTGAGCGATGTGGCATTTGCAAGTTCATATGAAGAAAACCGCCTGCTGTATCTGGAACTCCTGGCCCGTTCGGCCCGCCTCAATGCCGAAGCTTTCGGGAAAGGCTTCGAGGCACCAGCCGAGATTGACAAAGAAGCACCTCAATTGCTGCAATCGGAGAGAAGCCTTTACGATTCGAATTTGCTGCAACTCAAGGAAACATTAAAGGGCCTTGAGGAAAAGATCAGCCAGCAGAAGAGCGCTATGCGCGAGGCAGAGTCCAGGGAGAAGCAACTGCAGAGATCACTGCAACTGGTGAAGAAGGAGATCAAGATAAAACAGCCATTAATGGATCGCGGCATTATCAGCGAAGTCGAGTTCCTGCAATTGCAGCAGCGTGAGGCCGAGCTCGAGGGTGAGATCGAGTCCGTAAGATTGTCAGTGCCGCGAATCAGATCGACCATCGACGAGGCAGGTTTCAACAAGCAGAAGGAAAAACTGAATTTCCAGAACAATGCCAAAAAAGAACTGAACGAGGTCAATGCAGAGCTGGGCCGGATCCAGGAAACGCAGAACGCTTTGCAGGACCGGGTCAAGCGCACCACGCTTCGCTCTCCGGTAAATGGCATCGTTCAGCGTCTCTACGTCAATACCATCGGTGGTGTTATCAGCCCGGGTAACAATATCCTGGATATCGTGCCCCTGGACGACGCTTTGCTGGTTGAACTGGAGATCAAACCGGCCGACATCGCCTATGTCAGCGTTGGTCAGTTCGCTCGCCTCAAATTTTCAGCCTACGATTTTGCAATTCATGGCAGTTTGCAGGGAATTGTCACCTTCGTGAGTGCCGACACGGTAACCAATGAGGATGGCGAGAGTTTCTTCGTGGTACGCGTAAAACCGAGCAAACCTTTTCTTGGGGCAAAGCCGGGACAATTACCGGTAAGGATCGGCATGACGGCCGAGGCCGACATTATTACCGACAAGAAAACCATAATCTCATACCTCACCGAACCAGTGCACCGCGGTATCAGTAAAGCGCTACGGGAAAGGTAATGGTTGCGGTCGTTTTTTCCGGCTCTAGCTCTTTTCAACATTTCCTGGGCCAGCATCTCGATATTCCAATCGAATTCAGGGGCCAGCTGGGCGCCCTCGGTGATGATCCTCAACAAGTGCATCTGGTACATATTTCGAGTTTCACCAACAACACCTCGCGCTGGCTGGAACGCCATGTACGCCGTCAATCGGTTAAGGTTGCGATTTGCTCCGATGTGCCCAACGTGCAGGAAATGCTGGAATGCGTTCGCCTCGGTGCCAGGGGTTATTGCAATAGTCATATGGCTCCCCTGCACTATCACCAACTGCTGGATATGCTGGCAAACGGACAAAGCTGGTTTCCACCGGGTTTACTGGAGGAGACCTTCAAACTGGCACAGCAAGCCGCCGGGGTGTCAGCGCAGCAAAATCCAATCAGCGCTCTCACCGCGCGCGAGAATGAAATTGCTCGTTGCGTCGCAGAAGGCATGAGCAACCGCCATATCGCTGATTTTCTCGGCATTTCAGAAGCAACGGTAAAAACTCACCTGACCCGAATCTTCCGGAAACTGGAGTTAAAAGACCGGGTGGGACTGGTGCTACACCTCAAACGCGCCTGAGTCGTTCCAACGGCACTCGATCGAGACCTGACCAGGAGACGTTACGCAGGTCGCATTGTCACCAATAACTCAGCCGAGGCCGCGACTTTAGCCTGATGCGGGCTACCTGAAGCCCACCTATCTTCAGAATTCATTTCGTTATCTCGACTGGATCAACAGCAAAAACTATCGGATTTGTCGCCGAATTGCTGGGCGACGCGGGGGTACGTGGTACTGACCGTATAATTCGAGTTCTACCCCTACATGATCAGATCAGGTGTCGCTGTTGTCTTCAACAAAGATCACCCAGTCGGGAGGAACGCATCTCCGGGCGGGTTCACTGCATTGACTCCGTGGATGCAGCACACCAGGGCCGCTCTACCCGGTAAGTTTCGTCAGTGACTCGCGCAAATCAACGGGTAACTCCACCGGCAGGTTACTCTGACGATTGACGTAAACATGCACGAAATGCCCCTGGGCGATGGCTTCTTCGTGCTCACTGGTGAACAGGCCGATTTCATAACGTACCGAGCTTCGCCCGAGATGGGCGACTCGAAGGCCTGCCTCGATATCCTCGGGGAAAGCGGCGCTGCTGAAGTAATTGCAATGGCTTTCGACGGCCAGGCCGATCACCTCGCCCGCATGGATGTCGAGCACCTGTTGATCGATGAGGAAACGATTGATAACCGTGTCGAAGTAGCTGTAATACTGAACGTTGTTAATGTGGCCGTATATGTCATTGTCCATCCAGCGCGTGGTAATGGTCAGAAAATGAAGGTATTCGTCGCGCTTTCGAGGTGGCTGTCGTTCCATGGGTTCTTCCTGCGGTTTAAACCGTCAATGTAATCCCGGGCATTCAAGCACAATCCCGGGGAACTTTGATATCAGCAAATATCAGGCATTACTTACGCCAGTCGGCAAATGAAATATGACGCCCGGGATAAGCTGGATTCTCGAACGGCCAGAAATCTGTAATCCAGGACTCAACGGTTTCGAAGAGATGCTGATCGAGACCCTCCGCTACCCGTGACTGGCGCACCCACATTTTGACCTCGACATCGAATTGATGCCTTTGGGTCGGATAGAGGTAAACACAACCCATTACTTCGGCTTCATCCAGGCTGACGACCGTGTAGGCAAACGATGTGCGCAGTTGAAATTCAGCCTGGTGCCAGCCCAGCTCGATGATATTCTGCTGCAGGGTCAATCCCGAGGGCCAGTCACCGCCGGGATCATAAACGCTGCGTAAACGCTCTTCACTCGTCATAACGGCATCGTAATCCCGCACAGCATCATGGATGGTCAGCGGCCGCAGGCGCAGGCGTTCGGTTTCCAGCAGTTCAGGCACTTCAAAATCGTTCGGCACAATGGGCAGGTTATACACGGCAGCTTCCGATAACAGTTAGTTCAAAGCGATAGTAGTCAAACCAGGCTCAAGTTAGAACAGGAATCTGACGGCAACGATACTGCAGGGCGCTAGCGGAACGACATTTAGTTCACCCCTTAAAACGACTGTTATACACTTGTCGGCAGGATCAACATCCTCAATCTAACGAACCGGACCCATAGCAAATGCACAGTAAAATCCGCGTAGCGGTATTGTTTGGCGGACGTTCAGCCGAGCACGAAGTGTCGCTGCAATCGGCACGCAATGTCGTCGACGCAATCGATAATGAAAAGTATGAAACGGTGCTGATCGGCATCGATCGTGCTGGTGCCTGGTTTTTGAACAAAGACTCCCTGTCCCTGCTGAATTCGAATGATCCCCTCCGCATCACCTTAAACACAGGCAACGATCCCGTTTCACTGGTGCCGGGCGATCAAACCGGTGTGCTCGTCGATCTGCAAGGTAGCGCCACCCTGCCCGCGATCGACGTGCTACTGCCCGTGCTGCACGGACCCTATGGAGAGGATGGCTCGGTTCAGGGCCTGGCCAAACTGGCCAATGTCGCCTGCGTCGGCAGCGATATACTCGGATCTGCGATCGCCATGGACAAAGATGTTTCCAAACGGCTGTTGCGCGATGCCGGCATACCCGTTGCGCGCCATCTCTGCCTGCGACGCGGCGGATTAACGCCAGCCATAAAACAGACTTTAGAGACGGAATTCGGTTATCCGCTTTACGTCAAGCCGGCCAACATGGGTTCATCGGTTGGAGTGGTTAAGGTATTGCGGCCAGCAGACCTTGAAACTGCAATCGAGACTGCGTTTCAATACGATATAAAAGTAGTGCTGGAAGAGAATATTGTTGGACGCGAGATTGAATGCGCGGTGCTCGGCAACGACGAGCCTGTCGCTTCAACGATTGGTGAAATCGGTACCGATGATGGTTTTTACTCCTATGCAAAGAAGTACATCGACGCCGACGATGCAAAGCTCATTATTCCCGCCAGCGTGGATTCCGCGACCCTGCAGCGCGTCCAGCAAACGGCGATCGCCGCATTCAAAGTCCTGGAGTCCAGGGGTATGGCGCGGGTGGATATGTTTCTTACCGCAAACGATGAAATCTACGTAAACGAGATCAATACCATACCGGGCTTCACCGCTATCAGCATGTATCCCAAACTGTGGCAGGCCTCCGGTCTGTCTTACACCGACCTGATTGATCGCCTTATACAGCTTGCAATCGAGGAACACTCGAAGAAACGCCAGCTGAAGACAACCGGATATTGATTTCCGCCCTGAGCCTTGACGCGGCTGAAGGGTCGATTTTCAGGAATATCATCCCGAGCGAATCGTTCATGCGGTCACCGCACTCCACGCTGATGCGTAAACCGCAACACTGCTGGCGCAGCCAAAGCCATGACTCATCGTCCGACTACAGGGACCGTAGTTTTGCCATTGAACATTGAAACTGTGAAATTTCACCGCTAACACTGTATTGTGGTCATCGGCCAGTGGCATCGATTCGACTCCAGGCATTCCTTGTCCCGGACCTCGGATGAAATTTCAAAGGCCTTCCCCGCCAGTTTGCATTCACTACAGATGCCGAGAACCCAATGAACAAACTTGATCAAATTATTGCCGATATCAAAAAACTGGAACGGGAACTTTTTGACGAATTGCAAAAGAAACAGGACGAGTATTTCTACGTCATAAAGGGCAAAAAAATCCATTTCGAGAAGGAAACCCTCCGGTATCACAAAACACTCGCTACCAAACTACATGTCTACCTGGCCAATGCTTCGATTCCAGTCATGCTGACCGCACCGATTATCTGGGCCTGCCTGATTCCCGCATTGATGATGGACGTGGTTGTATCCGTTTATCATTCGACATGTTTCAGGGTATATGGAATTCCGCTGGTCAAACGTAGCGATTACATCGTGATCGATCGTCACAGCCTGCAATATTTAAATCTGATAGAAAAGCTGAACTGCTTTTATTGCAGTTACTTCAACGGTTTGATTGCGTATGTGCAGGAAATTGCCGCCAGGAGCGAACAATACTGGTGCCCGATAAAGCATGCGCGCAAGACGAACATGAACCATGGTCGTTATCACAAGTTTATCGAATACGGCGACAGCCAGTATTACCAGGAAAGGCTTGTCGAACTGCGCAAGAGTTTCAATGATCTCCCCGACTAACGGGTAACTCTGATCGGAGTTCATCTTTGGGCATTCATTAACTCACCGCTAAATCACAGCCATGCGGTGTCCTTCAGAAACAAAAAAGCCTCATACTCGAAAGTAAGAGGCTTTTTTGATTGGAGTTTGGTCGGGACGGCAAGATTCGAACTTGCGACCACCTGCCCCCCAGGCAGGTACGCTACCAGACTGCGCTACGCCCCGATGGATTGTACTGACTGGAAGTGGTATTTGACTCTAGATTTAACGTTTTAGCAAGGTCAGAAGCTCTTCGAGTTCGACCAGGGTCTGACGGATGATCTGTTGGCTTTGGCTAACATCGCCTTTATTACCCTCGCCTTCGAGGCGTTGGCGGGCACCGCCAATGGTAAAGCCTTCGTCATACAACAGACTACGGATCTGACGGATCAGCAGCACATCGTGACGTTGGTAGTATCTTCGATTGCCGCGTCGTTTGACGGGCTTGAGCTGCGGAAATTCCTGTTCCCAGTAGCGCAACACATGCGGTTTAACGTCGCAGAGCTCAGCAACCTCACCAATGGTGAAGTAACGTTTACCTGGAATTACCGGTAATTCGTTATTGTTGCTCGCTTCCAGCATACGCTTCCACTCTTATTTTTAATTTTTGCCCGGGACGAAATGTCACAACCTTTCTGGCCGAAATCGGAATTTCTTCGCCAGTTTTCGGGTTACGGCCAGGCCTTTCCGCCTTTGACCGCGTCAAAAAATTTCCAAAGCCAGATAATTTAACCTGGTGGCCGGTTTCGAGAGCTAGTTTTACTTCCTCGAAAAACTGTTCGACTATTTCTTTAGCTTCTCTCTTATTGAGACCAAGTTCTTCAAATAGCATTTCGGCCATATCAGCCTTGGTCAGTGACATCAGCTCTCCCTCAAAACAGCGTTACAGTGTTCTTCTAATTGTGCAAGGATTTTTGTAACCAGATTTTCCACGTCCTCGTCAACTAGAGTGCGTGAAAAGTCCTGTAAAATCAAGCCCAAAGCGACACTTTTTCGATTATTTCTCACTTCTTTTCCAGTATAGACGTCAAATACAAATACTTCCTGCAAAATTTGATTTTTAAGCGAATATATCTGATCGAGCAGGCGTTGAACCGGTAATTCCGCGTCCACCATAAGCGCAATATCTCGCCTGATCGAAGGAAATCGTGACATTTCTCTAAACTTTGGCAGGTTTTTATCACGTATCGGCGAAAGTTCGATCTCGAACACAAAAACCGGCTGATTTATACCCAGTTTCTTCAACACCGTTGGGTGTAATCCACCCACAAACCCAATCGCTGTGCCATTCAGACTGACTTCGGCGCTCTGCCCGGGGTGCAGCACAGGATCCGGTGAAGGCTGAAAACCAAAGGCCGGCAGGTCAGACGATCTGAGGATTGCTTCGAGATCACCCTTGATATCAAAGAAGTCGACCTGGCCCTCTGCTTGCGAATACAAGCCTTCGGGCAGCCGGCTTCCGGTGATCACTCCGGCAATGTGTGGAGTCTGCTGCAAGCCGTCATCGCTAGGCACAAAGCACAGTCCGGTTTCAAACAGACGCACCCGGGGCTGCTGTCGGTTCAGGTTATGTCGTAGCGCCTGGATCAGCCCTGGTAACAGGCGCGTACGCATCACCGACATATCCGTCGAGATCGGATTGGCTAGCGGCAAGGTGGCTTTACCCGGATCGAGAATCTCCTGCAATTCGGGCGATATGAAGGAATAGGTAACCGCCTCGTAATAGCCCTGCTCGACCATAATATCGCGAATCTGGTTAACCCCGACACGTCGCTCAGAAAAACTGTCCATGCGCACGTGCGAAGCTTCGCGGGTACCCGGGATGTTGTTGTAGCCGATCAGACGGCCAATTTCTTCGATCAGGTCCGCTTCGATATTGATATCGAAGCGATAGCTCGGCGGCACCACCTGCCAGCCATCATCATTTGCGTCGACCTGCATGTTTAGTCGTTGCAGAATCGAACTGATCTCGTCGCGCTCGACATCGATACCAAGCAGTCGCTTGACCTGTGCATAACGCAAAGTCACCTGCGGAGACACCGGCATCCGCGCATCTTCGACCGCGTCGATCAGGGGTCCTGCCTCACCCCCGGCTATCTCGATCAGCAATTCACTGGCACGCTGTATCGCAATCGACGGCAACTGCGCATCGACACCGCGTTCGAAGCGATGCGAGGCGTCGGTATGCATTCCGAACTTGCGGGCCTTGCCGGCAAGCTTGATCGCACTGAAATGGGCGGCTTCGAGAAAAATATTGCGTGTCTCCGCCTGCACCGAGCTATCCAGGCCACCCATGATCCCCGCCAGGGCAACCGCGCCCTTGTGATCGGCAATCAATAGCGTGTCCGCGTAGCATTCGACTTCGCTCTGATCGAGCAAGGCCAGCTTTTCGCCAGGCTCTGCCAGACGCACGCGAATGCCACCACTGAGCTTGTCGAAGTCGAAACCGTGCATTGGTTGACCCAGTTCCATCATCACGTAATTGGTAATGTCGACGACCGGACTGATCGGGCGCAAGCCACAGCGACGCAATTTTTCCTGCATCCACAGCGGCGTGCGGGCCTGTGGGTCGATCCCGCGGATCACGCGTCCGACGTAGCGTGGACAATGCTCGGGAGCTTCGAGTTCGACACTGAAGCTCTGCGAAATGCTGTCGGCGACTGCAGCCACCTCGTCGCGAACCAGCGGTACCCGGTTGATGGCCGAGACTTCGCGCGCCACGCCCGCGATACTGAGGCAATCTCCACGATTAGGGGTTAAATCAATCTCGATAATGCGGTCGTCCAGTGACAGGTAGTCAACAATGGATGTACCCACTGGGGCATCTGCCGGCAATTCCAGAATGCCGTTCGAAGTTTCCGCCAATTGCAGTTCGCTAGCCGAACAAATCATGCCGAATGATTCGACACCGCGCAGTTTTGCCTTTTTGATACGAATACCTGGAAGCTCGGCACCTACACGGGCAAATGCCACCTTCAGCCCGGCACGCACGTTTTTCGCACCGCAGACCACGGCGACCTGTTCGTTACCATCATCAACCTGGCATACATTGAGCTTGTCAGCATCAGGATGCTTTTCGACCGTGACAACATCGCCTACCACCACGCCATCTAGCGACGGTGCAGCACTGCGCCAACCTTCCACTTCGAGCCCGGCCATGGTCAACTGGCTGATCAGGGTATCGCTATCGACCGGCGGATCAACCCACTCGCGCAACCAGTTTTCGCTTATTTCCATACCAGCGCCAGCCTAGGTGAATTGCTGCAGAAAACGCAGGTCATTATCAAAGAACAGTCGTAGATCGTTGACGCCGTAACGCAACATGGCGAGCCGTTCAACCCCCATACCAAAGGCATAGCCGGTATATTTTTCACCATCCACCCCGGTGTGCCGGAATAACTCCGGATGTACCATGCCGCAGCCCAGCACTTCGAGCCAGCCGGTATGACTACAGACCCGGCAACCCTCGCCGGCGCACATCACGCAGCTGATATCGACTTCCATGGAGGGCTCGGTGAACGGGAAATACGACGGCCGAAAACGAGTCTTCAGATTGTCGTCTTCAAAAAACAGTTTGAGAAATTCTTCCAGGGTGCCCTTCAGCACTGAAAACGAAACGTCGACGTCGACCAGCAGGCCTTCCACCTGGTGGAACATCGGTGTGTGCGTCAGATCCGAATCGCAGCGATATACGCGCCCGGGTGCAATAACACGCAGCGGCGGTTCCTGATTTTCCATGACGCGGATTTGTACCGGTGAGGTATGCGTACGCAACAGCCTGCCGTCATCGAAATAGAAGGTGTCGTGCATGGCACGCGCGGGATGTTCTTCGGGAATGTTAAGCGCTTCAAAATTATGAAAGTCGTCTTCGACTTCCGGCCCCTGGGCAACGTCGAACCCCAGCTTGCCGAACATCGTGTCAATACGGTTCATGGTCAGCGTTACCGGGTGCAAGCCACCTGCCACACGACCTCTGCCTGGCAGCGTCACATCAACGGTTTCGCTTTGCAGGCGCGAACTGATCGCCGCATCGGCGAGCGTCGCCATGCGCGCCTCGATCCATTCCTGCACCTGGCTTTTGGCCTGATTGATTGCCTGCCCGGCTGCGGGTCGTTGCTCGGCCGGCAACCGACCCAACGATTTCAGCTGCGCAGTCAACTCGCCTTTCTTGCCAAGGTAAGCGACACGCACAGCATCGAGCGCTGCCACATCGGCGGCCTCATTGACCAGACGGGAGGCCTGCTCAAGCAGGTTATTTAAATCTTCGGACATGATTCGAATATGTCACCAACGGCGACGGCCGGAGCCGTCACCATTAGTAACAAACGCTTAAGCCACTTCGAGGCCGGCGCGTGCCTTTTCGACCAGCTGCGTGAAGGCAGGCTTGTCAAATATAGCGATATCCGAAAGCACCTTACGATCGATTTCAATCTCTGCCTTTTTCAGGCCATTCATGAAAACGCTGTAAGACATGCCATTCTCGCGGGCACCGGCGTTGATGCGGGCGATCCACAAGGCCCGGAACTGGCGCTTGCGTTGACGACGATCGCGGTAAGCATATTGACCAGCCTTGGTGACGGCCTGCTTGGCAACACGAAATACTTTGCTGCGCGCGCCGCGATAGCCCTTGGCTTTATCCAGAACTTTCTTGTGACGGGCGTGAGCGGTAACACCTCTTTTTACTCTTGGCATTTAACTATCCCCCTAAGAATACGGCAGCATACGGCGCACGAGTTGCACGTCGTTGGCATGAACATCAAGCTTCTCGCCCAACTGGCGCTTGCGCTTGCTCGATTTCTTGGTAAGGATATGACGCAAGTGCGATTGCTTGCGTTTGTAGCCGCCGGCTGCATTTCGTTTGAAACGCTTTGCCGCGCCACTGACTGACTTCATCTTTGGCATCATTTGCTCCCAGTTTGATTAGTTTAATTACTAACCTGGATTAATAAGCCCTGGACGCCGGAGGCGCGTCTTCGGGTAGTGGCTAACTCCACCAAAAAGGGGGTTAGCGTTTTTTGGGCACCAGCAACATTGTCATCTGGCGACCTTCCGACTGCGGAAATTGATCCACACTCGCAATTTCTTTCGTGTCTTCCTCTACTCGCTTGAGTAGTTGCGTACCGAGTTCCATGTGCGCCATTTCGCGTCCACGGAAACGTACCGTAACCTTAACCCGGTCACCTACCTCGATAAACTCGCCCAACTTGCGCAGCTTAACGCGATAATCTTCCGCCTCGGTGCCTGGCCGGAATTTAATTTCCTTGATCTGAACCTGGCGCTGTTTCTTACGCTGGTCATGCAGTTTCTTTTTCTGCTCAAAGCGGAATTTGCCATAATTCATCAACCGGCATACTGGCGGTTCCGCGTCTGGCACCAGCTCCACCAGGTCCACGCCGGCTTCAGTCGCCATGCGTTGGGCCTCTTCCAAAGGCAATATACCTTTCTGTTCACCATCTTCAGCAATCAGCCGAACTTCCGGCGCGGTTATATCCTCGTTGAGACGGCTCTGTTTGTTGTCTGCGATTGGGGACTCTCCCGAGTATTATTGTTACGCTTAACCGTAAAAATTAATCCGGTTGCTAAACCGGATCACTGATGCACCATGTGCACAAATTCTTCAACTGCTACCGAACCCAGATCTTTACCATCCAGGCTACGCACTGCAACACGCTCTTCTTCAACCTCGCGATCACCGACCACGACCAGATAAGGAATGCGCTGCAAAGTGTGCTCGCGAATTTTAAACCCGACTTTTTCGTTTCTCAAGTCGGAAATGGCCCTGATTCCCTGATTTTTAAGCATTTTTTGGACTTTTTCGACATAAGGTGCCTGTTTATCGGTGATATTCATCACAACGGCCTGAACTGGCGCTAACCAGGTCGGAAATTTACCTTCGTAATGTTCCACCAGAATTCCGAAAAAACGCTCCAGTGAACCGAACAATGCGCGGTGCAACATCACCGGGCGATGCTTCTCACCATCCTCGCCAATATAGGAAATATCGAAGCGTTCTGGCAGGTTCATATCGACCTGCAAAGTTCCACATTGCCAGTCACGGCCGATGGCATCACGCAGCACGAATTCGAGCTTGGGGCCATAGAAAGCGCCTTCACCGGAAAACAGCTTATAGTCCAGTTTCATGCTGTCGAGTGCATTAACCAGCGCACCTTCGAGCTTGTCCCAGACTTCATCTGAACCGATACGATTTTGCGGTCGGTCGGAGAACTTGATGACCACGTCTTCAAAGCCGAAATCCTTGTAAATATCGAGCACCAACGCAATCACGTCGACACATTCCTGCTGCATCTGTTCCTCGGTACAGTAAATGTGCGCATCGTCCTGGGTGAAATGGCGCACTCGCAACAAACCGTGCAGCGCACCGGAGGGCTCATAACGATGCACCTTACCAAATTCCGCCATGCGCAGCGGCAGATCGCGATAACTCTTCATGCCATGATCAAACATCAACACCGAACCCGGACAATTCATCGGTTTCAACGCGAACACGCGCTCGTCTTCGGTTTGTGTCGAAAACATGTGTTCACGATAGTTTTCCCAGTGACCCGAGGTTTCCCACAGGCTGCGATCCATCACGTCTGGTGTATTGACTTCTATATAGCCCGCGTCGTCCTGGCGCTTGCGCATGTAATCGATCAGCTGATTGAACAGCGTCCAGCCTTTCGCATGCCAGAACACCGACCCGGGCGCTTCTTCATGCAGGTGGAACAGGTCGAGTTGGCGCCCGAGTTTACGATGGTCGCGCTTTTCAGCTTCTTCCAAACGATGCAGATAGGCCTTCAGCTGCTTCTTGTCTGGCCAGGCGGTACCATAAATGCGTTGCAACATTTCATTCTTCGAATCACCGCGCCAGTATGCGCCGGCAACCTTCATCACCTTGAAACCATTACCAAGCTTGCCCGTGGACGGCAAGTGCGGGCCACGACAGACGTCGAACCAGTCGCCCTGGCGGTATATCGAAATATCCTCACCCTCGGGAATGTTGTGATCAATGATCTCAACCTTGTAGTGCTCGCCCAGATCAGCAAATGTTTTGCGCGCGGTCTCGCGCTCCAGCACTTCGCGCACGATCGGCAGATCACGCTTCACGATCTCGTGCATGCGCGCTTCGATGGCGAGCAGATCTTCGGGCGTGAACGGCTCGGATCTCGCGAAATCGTAATAAAAGCCCTCTTCGATGGCCGGACCAATCGTCACCTGGGTTCCCGGAAACAGTTCCTGCACGGCCTGGGCCATCACATGAGCCGCATCGTGACGTAGCAATTCGAGCGCTTCATCATCACGACTGGTGATTATGGCCAGGTCAGCGTCCTGCTCAATCCGAAAAGACGCATCGACGAGAACACCGTCGACCTTGCCCGCCAGCGTTGCTTTCGCAAGACCGGGGCCGATGTCATTGGCAACGTCCATCACTGAAACAGCTTGGTCGAACTGACGTTTTGACCCGTCAGGAAGGGTAATCTGAGGCATGGTACTCTCCAGTGGTGACCCCTACCAAAGGCCACATGATTTTGATATCGGTTAATGGCGCTTTTTTCGCGCTAGCTTCGTCTGCTGCGTGCTCGAACCTCATGTATTCAACATACACTCCGGTTCCAGTGGGCGGCATTCCGCCGCGACGCTTCCTCGCTAGCACAAAAAAATCACTCATTACCCGACATCAAAATTTAATAAGTGATTGAGATGCATCAGAATTTAAATTCGTTGCATCGGCCTAAATTTTGGTAGTCGCGAGTGGATTCGAACCACCGACCCCCACCATGTCAAGGTGGTGCTCTAACCAACTGAGCTACGCGACTATAATATCTGCTACTAAAAACAGGCCGGCTATTCTACCTTAGAAAAATAACTAATCAACCCGCTTAAAGCCTTAATTTGCAAGGCTTTCAAGCTACCCGTCATCAACTCGCCAACACAGACGTAAAGCAAGGCCCCCAGCAACCAGAATTGGGCGGCTACACCCTGGTTGCCGCTGACACCACAATGCCCGGCAAAGCCCTCGGCGCTTACTCGGCGAATCTGGGCAAAACCGCAGAAACCGGGCTATCGAATTCGCGCGACCTCGAATGTCCAGTCAGGCATCGAAGGTTACCAACATAAGGCTCACGACCTTCAATCTCAGTTTTTATTGGAATGATCCAGCCGAATACAGTTAAATCACCGCTTATCAACGCCTGAAACCTGTGGAGTCGATCATGAGTTATAAGAAACCGTTCACCAAGACTGAATATGAACAACGGGTAAATACGGTCAAACAGCGCATGCAGAGCGCCGGCTTCGACCTGCTGATTTGCCAGGATCCAGCCAGCATGTGTTGGCTCACCGGTTTTGACGGCTGGTCGTTCTACACGCCCCAGGCGGTGCTGGTGCACCTAGAGGAAGCCACTCCGATCTGGTTCGGGCGCGCGCAGGACGCCAAGTCCGCGCGCATAACGACCGACCTTATCGACGACAACATCATCAGTTTTTCCGAGCCGCTGGTACATCACCCCAGCCAGCATCCCTTTGACGAACTATGCGAGCTGGTAATCGCCCGCGGCTGGGGTTCGGCGCGCATTGGTGTCGAGCTCGATGCACACTATTACACGGCGCGCGCACATCACCACATAACCGCTGGCCTGCCCAACGCAAAGATCGAAGACAATCGTGAGTTGGTCAACTGGGCACG
>Ga0316196_10000356_pt1 | contig 17191 bp, 10 predicted proteins | sample Eddsed2cm_MG_FD_204938 | JGI IMG/M metagenome (GOLD analysis project Ga0316196, IMG submission 204938) | Coastal sediment microbial communities from Maine, United States - Eddy sediment 2 cm | ecosystem: Environmental > Aquatic > Marine > Coastal > Sediment | place: USA: Maine | collected... | reverse complement strand
CGCCGGATTTCGCCAAACAGGTCCTTTTTGAGAGGCCGTGATTCAGCCATTGTGGGAGAATATGTTAGCGCAATGCACCTGGATCATTGATGAGCGGTAATTCGGACGAACAATCACCTGGCACCGAGCGTGACAGGTTGGATACGACGGGCGAGTTCTTCAGCGTCGGCTCTCCGCTGCACGCTGTTCGTGCCGGGTATGTGCGTCGTGGTGCCGACGACGTGCTTTACGAAACCGTAGTAGCCGGTCGTTACGCACACATCATCGCGCCGGATCGCAGCGGTAAGTCGAGCCTGGTCGCGGCAACCACAGCGCGTCTCGAAAATAACGGCTTCAAGGTCGCCGTTCTCGATCTGGAGCAGATCGGCGTTCGCGATGCCGGATCGGATGCGGGTCGCTGGTACTACAGCGTCGCGTATCGGCTCTTGCGGCAGTTACGAATTCGAGTCGACCTGCAGACCTGGTGGCAGGACAAGTCGATCCTGAGCAATCGGCAACGGCTGGTCGAGTTCTACTCGGAAATTGTATTGCGCAATGTGCATGAACGCATTGTCGTATTTGTCGACGAAATCCAGTGTATCGGCGAGTTGCCATTTGCAGACCAGTTACTGGCAAGCATTCGGGCAGCGCATAATGCGCGTGCGACGGATCCGGAGTTTTCACGTATCGCATTTGTTCTGCTGGGTGAATGCGATCCACTAAGCCTGATAGGCGAGCCCGAGCTGTCGCCATTCAATGTCACGCAACCGGTAGTCCTGGGCGATTTCTCGCGGCCTGATCTCGACTTGTTTGCGACGGAACTAAATCTGGCGCCGGAAAAGACGGCCGTGGCATTGGATCGCATCTACTTCTGGACAAGCGGGCAACCTTATCTGTCACAAAAACTCGCTCGTGCGATTTCTCGCGACGTAATGGATGGCGACGTTGTGGAGGATGTGGACCGCCTTGCAACGCAGCAGCTGGCTGGCCGTGCGGCGCTGCACAGCGAGCCACACATGAGTCATATTCATCGTGAGATCGTCAATGACAAGAAACGCTGCGAAGCGCTATTAAATGTATACGGGCGCGTCCGCAAAGGTCTGGAGGTTGCAGCTGATCTTGGTTCTCCGTTACATCGACGCCTTATCGCGATTGGGCTGATCGTCATTGACGAGGAAGGCAACCTGGCCGTTCGCAATCGTCTCTATGGCGCGGTCTTTACTGCTCGGTGGGCTAACGAGAATCTGCCAACTCACTGGCGCACCCCGGCTATCGCGGCTGTGGTGATACTCGCGATCCTGGCGGTGCCATTCTGGTATACGCAGCTACTACCGAGGTCCTATGTCAATATTCTGACTTCTGACACCGTTGAGTTGCAGCTTGCCCAGGACGCCTACGCAAACATGCGTTCCTTCCCCGGGCATGTTGAAGCAGCGGACAGCATTTTCCGGAGTTTCCTTCAGAATCGTGCGAGGGCAGCTGGCAGTAGCGAGGAAATAACGGCGGTCGTGGAGCTGGCGGACGCGCTACCGGATGCCGGTCGTTTACCGCAGGAATTGCTTGCCGGATATTGGGATGCGCGCACGCGGGAGGCGCGACGTGAAGAGCGACGCGATGACGCGCTGATTGCGTCTCTGGAAGCGCTGGTTCTGTCCACGCCGCAGCGGCGCAACAGCTCAGCGATGCTTGTTGCAGATGACTATCCATTGTTGCTTGCCAGCCTTACAGACGAGGGTCATGGCAATATTGTTTTTAATCCCGACAACTTGCTGCTGACCGAAGTGCGGGGCGCCGAGGTCACGCAGTGGTCGCTTGAGCCGCAAGGGCTGCAACAAAGAGAGATCTGGACAATAACGGCTCTTGAAGTATCACCGCTAGTGCGACGCGTCATCGTAGACCGTGATGGTACGGTGTCGCGGATTGGTTTGACGATCAATATCAGTCATGCGCGCGCAACAGATTTGCGCATCAAGCTTATAGCACCTTCGGGAAGAGCGGTCGAAGTTGATCTTGATATTGAGCGTGCTTCCGCAAATGAAGATCTGCGCGTTTCGGCGACCCAGCTGCGTGAGCTTGTCGGGGAACCACTGAATGGCACGTGGAGCCTGAGCGTCCGCGATGAAGCACTCGGCGTGGCAGGTCGGCTCGTCGGCTGGAACCTCAACCTGAACTCGCAGGGTCTCGTCGAGGAATTCCAGCGCGGTTTAAACATAGCGGACCCTGCCGAACGCGAAACCGACAATGTGTGGTTCAGCGCGGACGGGCGTTTTGCCGTCGCCCGTGCCGTGCAGAGTGACAGTGCACGCGTGTGGGACCTTGCGTTCGCAAAACCGGTTCGTGCGGTCGCCGTTAATGAGCACGAGAAACTGATCGGGCTCAGTGCTGGCGCGCGACTACTCGTCACGGCAACACAGGACGCAGTTCACCTCTGGGATACTACGACCGGGCGCCGCGCCGCGACACTGGAGGTCGGTGCTGCGAGTGCGACGTCGATGTTAACTGACGGTGGTGCCCACCTGTTCGTGCAGCGGCACAACGACAGTGATACAACCTTGGAGCTGTGGTCACTGGAAAGTGCGTCGCTCGTGGCAAAGCTGGATATCGCCGGTACGCCGGCACTCGTATCCCTGGACCCGAGCGGGCAACGAATCGCTGTCGCTGACTACGATCGCGCTGTCCGTGTTTGGGACTTTCGCGATGGGTCGTTGATATTACAGATCGACTTGTCTGCGCAGCCGAGCGAAATCAGCCTCGCGGCGGGTGGCGGTTTGCTCGGTGCTGTATTTGGCAGCGAAGGTGTTTCCCTATGGCGCATTGACCGGCCTGCAGACCCGCTGCTTGAAGAATTTGCCGCTGGGCGCTGGCAGCTACAATTTTCGCCATCCGGTACGCGGGTACTTGCTGGCAGGCCCGGGCGCGGGTTCCAGGTTTATGAAACCGAGCAAGGGCGATTGCTCGGGCCGCCGCTGGGATCAGGGGCTGTGGAAGGCAGGGACAGCTTGCTGGCCTTCAGCGCGGACGAGCAGATCGTGGTAACCGGAGGTGCGTCTGCCATAGCTCGATTCTGGCGCGCGCCGACGCTGCCGGCGCTCAACGAAACTGACAACGATAGTCCGCCACAGACAATCTGGACGCCGTCCGGCGACGCCGTTGCTGTCGCCACACCTGATGCCACGCATATCGTCATTGGCGACCAGAACGGTAACGTGCATGTGCTACCCGCGGATGCGGGCCGGGAAGGGCTGGCGAGTCGTGCGCAGGAGCTCAGTTTCTACGGGCACAACGCGGAGGTCCGGCGAATAGAAGTGAGTCCCGACGGCCGGTTGGCGGCGAGCTCTGCCGACGATGGCACATTGCGAGTCTGGAATATCGACGACGGCTTGCCTGAGCAGTTCATCGTCAACATTCCCGGCGCGCCGGTTGAACGATTGGCGTTTGAGCCCGGCGGTACATTGGTCGGTATTCTGAATGACACGAGCGCCGCAATCGTCGATACGAAGTCCGGTGACATCACTGCAAGATTTGAACTTGGAGAACGCCATACCGGATTCGCTTTCGCGGACAGCAATCATCTTTATCTTGGCAGTGTTTCGGGTGCATTGCGCGTCATTGCCCGCGACACCAATGGTGGATGGAGCCTGCAGTCACTTTGGCAGGGAGACGCAGCCATTCGATGGCTCGAAGCATCATCGAAATCCCGTTTTCTCGTACTTGTCGATGAGAACAATCTCGCACAGCAGTTCAGCCTCCTGGAAGGACGCATTGGGGACCAGACCCTGCAATTGCCGGGAGCGATCGATGAAGTCGCTTTTACACCGGGCGGATTGCGCGTCCTGTTTCGGACCACCAATTGGGTTCACCGTGCGAGCACGTCCGCGATAGGCCTGGTCTGGCTCGACGCGATACTCGCGCCCAAAGCGCTCGCTCACACGCGCATGGTGTTCGGTGACCCGCAAAGGGATGAGGCTGCAGCATTGGGCAATCGCTTCTACCTGCCGGTTGCCGGCGACGGCTTTCCGCGACTGGCCGAACTGAAGTTCATTACATCTGAAGGTCCGGCCCTGTTCGGCAACAAAGACCAGCTAATCGATGAGTGGCGTGGGAAATTAGCGGTCGTCGCCGCGCAAAGTCCGGACGAGTAGCTCGAGCCGCGCGGCGCTTACGTCATGTGCCTGCACAGCCTGGCCGATGGTAATAGGGACCCGCGCGAACAGCCGACCCGGTATCTTGCGCAGTCCGCCACCTGTGCGTCTGCTGAACCAGCTTCCCCACAGTCGACCGAGTGCGACAGGTACCACTGGCACGGGCCGGCGCGCGATGATTTTCTCGATTCCCGGCCGAAAGCGCTGGATTTCGCCATCGCGCGTGATAGCACCTTCGGGGAATATGCACACAATATTGCCCGCGGCGAGTTCCTCATCAACTCGCTCGAACGCCTCGTTCATGAGCTGCTCATCTTCCATCTTGCCGGCAATCGGGATTGCGCGCATGTGCTCGAAAAAGAAGCGTAAGAACGGCATCTGGAAGATGCGGTAATACATCACAAAACGCATTGGACGACGTATGGAACCGGTTAGCAGGATCGGGTCCATGTAGCTGACGTGATTGCAGACCACGATGGCGGGTCCCTTACTGGGCACGTTCTCGAGTCCGGTGGGTCGAATGCGATACAGCAGGTTTATCAAGACCCATGCCAGGAATCGCATCATGAACTCCGGTAGCAGGGAGTAAATGTAGATGGCGACTACGACATTCAGTACGGCGAGGATCAGAAACAGCTCGGGTATCGAGAATCCCAAGCTTAGAATGGCGATCGCCATGAGTGAGGCGACGACCATGAAGACGGTGTTGATGATGTTGTTCGCGGCGATAATCCGCGACAGATGACGGCGCTTGGCGCGCTTTTGAATTAGTGCGTACAACGGCACGCTATAGATACCACCAAATGCGCCGAGCATGGTGAGATCGAACAATATGCGGATACTGCCCGGTCGGCTGAGAAATTCGCTGATCGATGATACGGCGACAACATGGGGTGTGGTCTGCGCGAAATACAGGTCCACAGCAAATAAACTAAGCCCGATTGAACCGAATGGTACGAGTCCCAACTCGATACGGTGTCCCGACATGCGCTCGCATAACAGGGAACCAAGGCCGACACCAACTGCGAATGAGACGAGAAGGGCTGTCGTAACTGACTCGTCGCCGTTGAGCATATCCATCGTGTAAGCGGGCACTTGCACAGTCATTATCGTGCCAAAGAACCAGAACCATGAAATGCCGAGGATGGACAAGAACACCGTTCGGTCCTCGCGTGCGAAACCTACGATGCGCCCGGTTTCCCGCCACGCATTCCAGCTGATCTTCAGGTGCGGATCCACGGCCCGCGTTGTGGGTACGCGGCGGCTGGCGAGGTAACCAAATACGGCAAAGCCAACAAGACACGCTGCGAGCAAGGTCTGGTCGCCGGGAGAGATCGCGATCATCAGTCCGCCTATGACCAGACCGAGAATAATCGCGACATAGGTGCCAGCCTCCACGAGCGCGTTGCCACCAATGAGCTCGGAGGTGTCGAGTTGTTGCGGCAGATAGGCATATTTAACCGGGCCGAACAACGTCGACTGACAGCCCATCAGGAACAGGACCAGCAGCAGCACAGGGTAGCTTTTTGTTATGAGCGCCACGGCGGCGATGCTCATCAGGACGATCTCGAGTAGCTTGATGCGCCGCATCAGAAAAGACTTTTCATACTTGTCGGCGAGTTGACCACCGATAGCCGAAAATAGAAAAAACGGTAAGATAAACAGCAGGCTGGAAACGTTCGCGAGTTGGCTGTGATTCATCCCGAAGATCAGGATGCCCTGAAATGTCACGAGTATGATGAGCCCATTGCGAAACACGTTGTCATTGAGGGCGCCCAGGAACTGGGTGGAAAAGAACGGCGCGAACCGGCGCTGTTTGAGTAGCGAAAACTGGCTCGATTCTTTCACGTGTAGCGTGTCCTTTTGCCCAAAAGTGCGAACTCACGCAATTTCACATATTGACAGCGGTGCTAACATGCGAGGTTGCAGGATGCTGAAATATATACCATTTAATCAATTTAAGATTGGCTTGCGCCGTTCTTACGATTGACGCAAGCCAATTTTGGGACTAACGATAGCCAATGAATGTTCGATTAACATTGTTGCTGTGCGGGCTATTCATGCTCGGAGCGTGCGCCAAAGAGGTGCCGCCGAGATCCGTGCAGGAATTTCTATCCGACCCCAATTCGCTTGAAGCGGCTGTCGTTCTTTGCTCACAAAACCGTTCCCAAACCCGCTATGAGGCTGAATGCGTTAATGCGCGCCAGGCGATCGCGATTATGGAGGCCAAGGAAGATCGAGCCAGGCGGGACGCATTTGAAGCTGAATCCAACAAGAAAAGACAAGCATTGCGGCGCACGCAGCAAGCGGCTGCCGAAGCCCGTCGCAGAGCGGAGGAAGCGGAGCGGCGGCGCAAGGAAGCCGCGTACCTGGCGCAATTCGGCGAACTACCGCCTGCTGACAATACCAACGAGAATATCGACGAAGCTGCTTTGAATGCACCGGGTGCGGTTGTTCCGGCACCTGAGGCTGCGTTGGATACCTCGCCAGCCGGAGACGACCAGCCTGCGACCGATGGTGGCAACGCACCGGCTGCGGAATCGACACCTCCTGCTACTGATCTGGATGCCGTGCGCGAAGAATTGCGCAAGCGCAGTGAGGAAACGGGCGGCTAATTCAGCCTAGGCCCGCGAATCGTCAAGGCATGGAACGAGAGACCGACCTCCAATCAATAGTTGGGATCGTATTCTTCTTCGTCGGCATCAGGTACACCGAATGTGCGAACCTCTGAGGGTCGGTCGGCGGCGGATTGTGGATCCTCAGTCGTACCAGTGCTCATGCCAGGCTGCGTGGGCAGACGAACGGTCTGCGCTGTCAGGATCTGGACAAATTCATTCGCAATGTTGGGCGCGATGTTTGGCGAGCTGACAAAGATCTGTTCTGGCGTCAAGCTCGACGAACCATAAAACGCTGAATTGGCCTTACGGTCCATTGTCACGCCGGCGCCCTCGAACGCAACGCCAGCGAACAGGCCCCGGCTGCGTGAGTATGAAACGACCTCAGCCTCGAAACGGATGTCCGTCGCGACAGATGTATGCCTTCCGACGGGCCCGGCCGCAACTGAGGCATCCGCGCCAAGAGTGAACTTGCCATTGGCAATGCTCTCGACACCCTTGCGTGTACGAAAAACGAGAATGACGTCGGTCGACTGCGCGCCGACCTGCCAGCCAATGCTGCCGCCGGTCATTGTTATGAAAGCCGGGTTACTCCACGAGTTGTCATCCTGCCGCACAACCAGGATACCGCGCCCGCGCCGCGCACCAATGCCGAAGCCTATCTTGACGACGTTTGGAATGACCGCGACCGCATAGGCTCTGGAAAGCAGGGCCGGTGGTATGGATTTCTCCGGTATACGCAGTAGCTGATCGAGGACGTCGGCTGCGTCGGCAACGCGCCGTTCTTCTCTTGTGGCAGCAGCAGCGGGCAGCGCAAGCATAAGCCCGAGAATCAGGACAATGGCCTTACATTTCATATCGCTCATGGAAATTTGGAGAAGCCGGGACTCAGGAAGTTCAATGATACGTCAGAATAGGCGGAAGCGGGCACTCAAGCGTGACGCAGATAGCCCTCATCAGGTCGGATTCCACACTCGTCAGCTTGCCATCTGCGGCAATGACAGCAGTGATTGCCTTGATCAGCATTTGCCGGCCGTCGCCGTTCAACGCGGCGAGCAATTCCAGTTGCTTGTCGAAAACGGGCGCCGAGAATTCTTTCGCGACGTCGTAGTCAGCTTCACCGGCCCAGTTTCCGAAAACTTCAAGCCCGGCTCGAAACGCTTGCTCGCCGTCGTCGTCAATCTCGTGGCCCTGGTGCGCGATGATGCGCAGCAGATCGATGGCTGCGTCGCGGACCGGAGCGCGTTTGGCGCTGCGCCGCCTGGGCTTTCGTGCCGGGTGCATCGCACGTTGAAGTGAGCTCACCAGTACGCGGTTAAAACAGTACTCATACAGGTCCATCTCGCCATCGACCTCGATCAGGCGCATTGCGAGGTCGATCAGGTACTCGAGTTCCGCTGCTTCTCGCTGCCGTAACGCAGGAAACGCGATTTCGAGTAGTGGCAAACGGTATCCGCCGCCGATTTTCCTGAGCTCATCGTAGTACTGCTTCACCAGATTGGCGCGCTGCTCGCCAAGTTGTTCGTGTGCAAGCGATAACTGGCGTTCAAGAACACGGCCGCTGCGATCGAAAATCAGCGCGATTGTTAACAAGTAAGCGTTATTCGGCGAATGCGCGGCCGCGTACAGTACCTCTGGAATAGACTGGCGAAGCTTGCTTGCGAACTCGACCTGTTCCTGGCTCGGGTGGCCGACGTTACTAACCACTCTGTCAGGCGACACGTTGGTTGCAACGCTGGCGGCGCCGCCAGCCGCTGCGGCCAGCCCGGCGTACTGTTCCGCAGCTTCACTCTTGCGCTCTGCACGCGCTGCCTGGTAATCGACGTGCGGATAGTCTTCGGGTTTGAAGCCTGGTTCGAGCGCCTGGATACGTTGCGTCAGCGGCGGGTGGGTCGCTAACATCCTGTTGAGATTTGAACCCGTACTAAACAGCATATGGCTCACTTCCTCAGGATCTGCGATTTGGAAACGTGAGCCCACCATGTAGCCACCGATCTTTTTCAATGCGCCGGCGAGGCCGGTCGTCTGCCGTGTGAACTGTACGGCCGACGCATCCGCGAGATACTCGCGCTGCCGCGAGACGCTGGCCTTGATAAGGCGTGCAAAAAACACACCCAGGCCGCCAATGACGATCAGGCCGAAGCCGATAGCCAGTCCCGGAAGCGCCAGTTTGGCGCTGTCCCGGCCGCGGAGATAGCGCATATTGAATAACACCTTGCGCCCGATGATCGTGAGGAACACGATGCCGGACAGCACTCCCATCAGCCGAATGTTCAATCGCATATCGCCATTGAGAACGTGACTGAACTCGTGGGCGATAACGCCCTGGAGCTCTTCCCGGGTCAAGACTTCGAGTGCGCCCCGGGTGACAGCAACAGCAGCATCCTCAGGCGCATACCCGGCCGCAAACGCGTTGATCCCGTGTTCGTGTTCGAGGACGTAGATCTCGGGAACCGGCACACCCGAAGCAATTGCCATTTCCTCAACGACGTTTCTGAGGCGTTGATGCGATAGATCGATGCTGCTCTCGGGTACCAGCGTGGCGCCGAGTCCCTGGGCGACGCGACCGCCACCGGAGCGCAACCGCACTATTTTCTCGATAGTCGCGCCGGCGATCACCAACAGTGCGAGGATCGCAGCACCTGCAAACACCTCCATGTTGTTCGCAACCTTGGCGCCCAGGTCAGGGGCCGGTTTGCTAAAGGTGAACGCGAAACCGACCACGAGCGAAACACTGATGACAATTGCCGCAGCGGCAAGCAGGTAGAGGATGACAAGCCGCCGCGTTGAGCGGCGAGCATGTTCCTGTGCTTCAAAGAAATTCAAAACAGAACCGAGTGCTCGTTTGAGCGCCAAGGATCAGGTAAATGAAACGTCCGGCGCATCGCGCATTTCTTCGGACGTAATTTCCAGGAAGCTGGCGAGTTCAAAGCTGAAGAACCCGGCAATGACATTGTTCGGGAAATTCTGTACTGAATTGTTGTATTGCAGGACCGTGTCGTTAAACGCCTGGCGTGAGAACGCGACCTTGTTCTCAGTGCTGGCGAGCTCTTCCTGAAACTGCATCATGTTTTGATTCGCCTTGAGATCAGGATAAGCTTCGGACAAAGCGAACAGTTTGCCGAGCGCGCTCGTCAAAGCGCCCTCAGACGCGCCGAGCTCCTTCATGGCCAGCGCGTTGGCGGGATCCGCTTTGGCGGCATCAAGGCTGGACGACGCGGCATTGCGCGCATTGATTACGGCTTCGAGCGTCTCGCGCTCATGTTTCATGTAGCCCTTGACGGCTTCGACGAGGTTTGGAATCAGGTCGTAGCGCCGGGTCAACTGTACGTCGATTTGTGCAAAAGCGTTCTTGACGCGGTTGCGCTCATTAACGAGGCGGTTGTATATGCCAATGCCCCAGAACACAATTGCTGCCAGAACCGCCAGGAAAACCAGGAATGAAGTCACTGTCCCGCTCCTTGTCAAAAGTTCGAAGATCGAAGCATAACGCTCGTACACAGCTTTCACTAGTTATGGTGGCGTTTATCGCGATTTCAATGCCTGCCCGAGGCGAGTGGGTGGGTGATGCGCGCCCGTTGATGGGCACTGAAGTAAGCGTTCTTCTATGGCACGACGACGCTGCGACCGGTGAGGAAATCGTTGAGCAGATATTTGCCGAGGCCGATCGAATTGACCGGTTGATGAGTACCTACAAGGACGAGAGTCGCATCTCGGAAATTAACCGGCTTGCCGCAATGGAGCCCGTTGTCGCGGGTGATGAGCTTTTTCAGCTGATCCGCCGCTCGCTGGATATTTCGGTCCTGACACATGGCGCATTTGATATCACCTACGATAGCGTCGGTCAGCACTACGATTTTCGCAACCGGCAACGACCCGACGAGGCGACGGTCGAAGCTGAGCGCCAGTTGATCGACTTCCAGTTTGTCGAGCTGGACCAGGCAGCAGGCACGGTCCGTTTTCGTGAGGAGGGTGTGCGCATCAATCTTGGTGGAATTGCGAAAGGTTATGTCGTCGAACGCGGCGTCAGTATTCTGCGTTCGCGCGGAGTACGCAATGGCATCGTGACCGCCGGTGGTGATTCTCGCTTGCTCGGTGACCGCCGCGGTCAACCGTGGATGGTCGGTATACGGGACCCACGTGCGGACGGGCAGGTCGCTATCTCAGTACCGCTGGAGGATGAGGCGATCTCCACGTCCGGGGATTACGAGCGCTATTTTGAGGAGGGTGACACTCGCTATCACCACATTATTCAGCCCAGCACAGGCGAGCCGGCGAGCGGTATGCGCAGCGCAACGGTATTCGGGCCCGATGCAGTCATCACCGACGCGCTGTCGACGTCCGTTTTCGTCATGGGCGTTGACCAGGGCCTGCGGCTGATCGCGACCTTGCCCGATTACGAGAGCATCGTCATCGACGAGGAAGGGCGCATTTTTTATTCGGATGGTTTGCAGCCGCCACCGCAGTAGTTTCGATGGCCGCAGGAGAATACACTGTGTGTCGCTGAATAGAGACGGATATTCACTTTAAATTCAGCTAGATAGCTCTATTATATATCGTCCATCGGCGACAACATTGGCATCCGCGCCGGCGGCCAGGGCGGGGCACTAGCGGTGTCTCAAAATATCTGGAAAAAACAGCAATTTAACGTAATCTGTAACGATTGTGCGGCATGGATGTCGAAGTGAGGCGCAGGAAGGACGTGGATTTCAGGGCAAACGGTGATTTTTGGCACGGCGATTATGTTCAGACAAGACCGGCCATTTGTGACTTCAATCACGGCCCCGGCAGTGCCCTGCCTGTCACCATTCAACGTCTGGCTGTGCCGCCCCAGGACACGGATTGTGCCTGGCTGACTTTACAAGGATTGAGATGATGAAAATGAAGAACATTTTACTGGGTCTCTTATTCAGCGCGTTTGCTGCAACCAGTCTCGCCTCATCAGGCCTGACAGGCCAGGCTGCGCCGGACTTTGCGTTGAAGAGTGCGTCAGGCGAAAACCTGCGGCTCTCGGAGTATCGCGGTGACGTTGTCATGGTGAATTTCTGGGCGACGTGGTGTGGTCCGTGCCGCCAGGAGATGCCCCTGCTCGATGAGCTGTATTCGCGCTATGGACGCGTCGGATTCAGCTTGCTTGGCGTCAATATCGACGACAACTCATCGAAAGCCATGAACATGGTTTCCGAACTCGGCGTGAGTTTCCCGGTGCTGTTCGATTCGAATAAGGCAGTCAGCAAGCTGTACGAAGTCGATGCGATGCCGGTCACTGTACTAATTGACCGTGAAGGCACCGTTCGCTACGTGCACCTCGGCTACAAGCCGGGCTATGAAGAAAAATACCTCGACCAGATTCGGTCATTGCTGAGGGAGTAGGCGCGACGCTTGGGTCCGCAGGAGAGTGATGGTGACAAATCGACTATTGATCAGCCTTATTGTGAGCATGTTGCTGGTATTCAGCGCGACATCGATCGCGCAGGAAACCGCAGTAGCAGATGCCGAGGCTGCATCTCGCGAGAAGTTTCGCAGTCTTGATGAGGATGTGCAGAACCTGAAAAAGGAAGTGCTCGATCTCAACAGGGACCTGTTCCTGCTTGAGGAAGAACTCCTGTTCCCAGCCAATTCCCAGGTCGCGTTCTTTGTTTCGCTGGACGTCGGCGAGTATTTTGATCTCGACTCGGTCAACCTGAAGATCGACGGCAAGGAAGTTGCGAATTACCTGTACACTGAACGCGAAGCCGAGGCGCTGGCTCGCGGCGGCGTACATCGGGTCCACATGGCAAACCTCAAAACGGGTGATCACGAGCTGATCGCCATATTTACCGGCGCCGGACCGAACATTCGCGACTACCGGCGTGGTGCAACACTTACATTCGACAAGGGCATCGGTGCCAAATACATCGAGCTTGAGATCACGGACCGAGTGAAGAAACAGCAGCCGGAGTTTGTCATCAAGGAATGGGAGTGATCTTTGTTGCGATGCCGCTCTATTCCTGTCGCGCTTTGTTCTCTGTTGTTGGCCTTAGTGCCAACGGCATACTCTGCCAAGAACGACCCTGAACCGATTGTCGTGAAGGACCCGCACTACGGCGAGGTCCTTTTCCACTTCTATAAGGAAGATTACTTCCCGGCTATCGTGCGACTTTTGGCGGCGCAGAAACAGGGCCTGATAAGCGAGCATGGAGAACAGGCTGAGCTTTTGCTCGGTGGTCTGTATCTTTCCTACGGACATCATCTCGAGGCGGCGGCGATCTTTGAACGCCTGTTGGCGGACAATGTTGACCTGGAGATTCGTGATCGCACCTGGTTTTTCCTGGCCAAAATCTGGCTGCAACGCGGCTATCTCGACAAATCGCAGGAAGCGCTGTCCTACCTGAGCGAAGACCTGCCCGACAACCTGCAACGCGAAGCGCAGATGCTGCAGTCCCAGATCTATATCAACAGTGGCCAGTATGAGCGTGCAATCGGCTTGCTGGAAAACTGGAAAGGCAGAACAGAATGGGCCAGCTACGCCAAGTTCAACCTCGGCGTCGCCATGGTGCGCAGCGGCAATGTCGCAGCTGCTGAGCAGATTTTGGGCGAGCTCGGCGAACTCAACCCTTCTAATCAGGAATTGGCGTCCCTGCGAGACAAGGCAAACCTCGCGCTCGGCTATGCGCTGTTGCAGGATGGCCAGCCGCTCGCCGCCAAGGAACCACTGCAGCGCGTGAGGCTTGAAGGCCCGTTTTCGAACAAAGCTCTGCTGGGCGTCGGCTGGGCGGATGCAGAATCCGAGAATTATCGGCGTGCGCTGGTGCCGTGGATGGAATTGCGCGGTCGTGACATGCTCGATTCTGCGGTGCAGGAGTCCATGCTTGCCATTCCGTATGCGCTCGGCAAACTCGATTCAATCAGCCAGGCGGCGGATCACTATCTCAATGCGATCGAGGCATTTTACGAGGAAGCCAATCGCATCGATCGCACGATCGGCTTCATCCAGTCCGGTGACATCTTCAACCAGTTTCTCGCCGACGATCCGCTCGATAGCACTGGATGGTTCTGGCAGCTCGAAGAATTACCCGAGGGGCCCGAGGCCCGCTACCTTTACCACTTGCTTGCGACGCATGAATTCCAGGAAGGTCTGAAGAACTATCGTGACCTGCACTACCTAAATCACAACCTCGAGCAGTGGCAAGGCAGCGTCGACGTGTTTGCAAACATGCTCGAAACGCGAAAGCAGGCCTACGATGAGCGCCTGCCACGCGTCGAGGATGCGTTGGGCCGCGCCGATATCGATGCCATGGTGCAGCGCAAGTTCGAATTCGATGCGCAGCTCGATGAAATTGAACAAGGCTATGACTGGCTCGCGCTGGCCAACGAGCGCGAGTTCGAGATGTGGGGCGAGATAGCGGGTTTCGAGAGCACACCGGCGCTCGGCGCGAATATTCCCGAAGCCGATGAGGTTCGAGATAAGGTCTTGTTGCTCAAGGGTGTGTTGCAGTGGCAGCTGGAGAAGGACTTCCGGGATCGCCTGTGGCGTGCTCGCCGCGACGTACGCAAGACCGGTGAGGCGCTCGTCGAAGCGCAGCGCTCGCGGCGGCAAATCGACGACACGATGCTCAATGAACCATTGCATTTCGAGGAATTCAGCAGTCGTGTTTATGGCCTCGGCCCGAAAATTGACGGTATGCAGCTGCGTGTTGCCGAGGCAATGGGCGAGCAACGCTCATTTCTTGAGTCGATTGCGGTTGGTGAATTGCGGGCACAGAAGCAACGGCTGGACGCATACACGGTGCAGGCGCGCTTTGCGCTGGCCGCGATCTACGATACTGCCGCAGCCGAGGAAGGCGCGGGCGAATGAACGCACGTCTTCTCACTCTGCTGGCACTTGCGTTGATTGGGGCATCGGCTCAAGCCGACAACATCAAGAAGCGGGATACGATTGCCAGCCTCGAAGGCAAAGATGTCGAGATTCGTACCGGCAAGGTTATTGTCGGCAGCACGGACCTGGCACGCGACAACTATCGCGCGTTTCTTGACCTTGTTTCCGACGATCCTGATCTGCGTTCCGAGGCGATGCGTCGTCTGGGTGACCTCGAGCTCGATGCCACGGAGGCAGAGCAACTCGCTGCAAATATCGATACGCTGAATCACGAGAGCTTCAACAGTGCGGTTCAGCTTTACCAGCAGTTGCTCGAGTCTTATCCCGACTATCGCCGCAATGACACCGTGCTCTATCAGCTTGCCCGCGCCTATGAGATGGGGGGGCGCAACGATGAAGCGCTCACCGTCCTGAACGAACTGGTCGATAAGTACCCGGACACAGAGCTGATCGACGAAGTGCAGTTCCGTCGCGGTGAGATGCTGTTCCTGCGCAAGAACTACAACGATGCCGAGCTGGCGTACAAAGACGTCATCGCTTACGGCGAAGCATCGCGTTTTTACGAGCAATCGCTGTACAAACGCGGCTGGGCACAGTTCAAGTTGGGATGGAACGAAGAAAGCCTCGCGCCGTTTTTCGAATTACTCGACCGCAAAATTCACGATATCGAGTTGCAGGAAGGTGAAAACAGGCTGGAGCAGTTGAGTCGTGCCAACCAGGAACTCGTTGAAGACACCTTTCGCGTGCTGAGTATCAGCTTCTCCTACATGCAAGGCGCTGACAGCATTACCGAGTTTCTGGATTCAAAAGGTGACCCGGAGTACGCCTACATCATTTATATGAACCTCGGTGACCTGTACCTGGAGAAGGAACGTTTTCAGGATGCGGCCGAGACGTACGAAGCCTTTGTCAAGCAAGACCCGTACCATCCGAAGTCACCGCTGTTGCAGGTCGAGGTTATCGATGCTTACAAACTTGGCGGATTCCCCAGCCTCGTACTCGAAGGTAAGAAGGGGTTTGTAGACCGCTACGGGATGGATGGCGATTTCTGGTTGCGCAACCCGCGTGCCGAGAACGCCGGTGTAGAGGCGCTCCTGAAGGAGAACCTGACAGACCTTGCCAAGTACTATCACGCCGAGGCGCAGAAAGACGGTGAACGCGCCGACTACCAGGAGGCAGCTCGCTACTACCGCAAGTACCTTTCGTACTTCCCGGGCGAGCCCGACACGGCAAATACGAATTTCCTGCTGGCCGAGATTCTGTTCGAGAGCGAGCAGTTTGATGAAGCAACGGTTGAGTACGAAAGAGCAGCCTACGATTATCCGACGCATGAACGCTCGGCAGAGGCCGCGTACGCAGCGCTCCTCTCGTATCGCGAGCACGAGCAGCGACTAACGGATCCCGCCGATGCGGAGGCCAAAGTGGCCTGGCATCAGCGCTACCTGGACAGCGGCTTGAAGTTTGCCGACACCTTCCCGGAGCACCCCGAATCCGGTGCCGTGCTGACCATCGTCGCCGAAGATTTGTTTGCACAGAACCAGTTCGACCTGGCAATCGCCGTGAGCCAGATAATTGTCGCCAAGCAACCGCCGGTCAAACCGGAGCTTGCCAGGACAGCCTGGACCGTCATCGCGCATTCGCAATTCGATCTCGAGAATTTCGCGGCTGCCGAGGACTCGTATTATCAGCTACGCACGTTCACCCCCGCTGACGATGCCGTTGCAGGTCAGGAGATCAAGGACCGCATTGCGTCATCGATCTACAAGCAGGGTGAGCAGGCTCGTGATGCTGGCGATCTCGAAACTGCTGTTACGCATTTCCGCCGCCTCGGCCAGGTTGTTCCGGATTCCAGTATCCGTGCGACCGCGGAGTATGATGCTGCAGCTGCCTTGATTAACCTTGCGGCATGGGATCGCGCATCGGGTGTGCTCGAGCAGTTCCGCGCAGATTATCCGGACAGTGAATTTGCGGATGATATTTCGCAAAAACTCGCGGTCACCTACCTCGAGGCCGGGCGCGGCATGCAGGCTGCCCAGGAATTCGAGCGCATCGCTGTAGCTCCTTCGAGCACCGACGATGTCCGTCGTGAAGCACTGTGGAAGGCGGCGGAGCTGTACAAAGAGAGCAACACGACTACAAGCGAGCAGCGCGTACTCGAGACCATTGTCGTGTCGTATCCAAACCCGCTATCTGAATCAGTCGAAGCTCGCTATCGGTTACTTGAGATCTCACGTGCGGCCGGTGATGATGCGGCAGTGACGGCGCGGCTCCAGGAATTGGTTCGGGTGGACGCGACGGCTGGGGCACAGCGTTCTGATCGGACGAAATACCTTGCCGCGACGGCCTCACTGGAGCTTGCAGAGCCCGTGCTGAGGCGATTCACGGTCGTCAAGCTGGATCAGCCACTCGCCGACAGCATGAAGCTCAAACGCTCACTGATGGAAGACGTGATCAAGGTCTACACGGATGCAGCTGACTACGGCGTTGCCGAAGTGACGACGGCTGCAACCTACCGACTCGGTGAGGTATACGAACAGTTCAGCTCGGACCTGATGGATTCCGAGCGACCTTCAAACCTCGATGCAGCGGCGATGGAG